>Ga0325410_1000052_pt1 | contig 99977 bp, 43 predicted proteins | sample PopdelMetagenome_16_FD_206182 | JGI IMG/M metagenome (GOLD analysis project Ga0325410, IMG submission 206182) | Populus deltoides microbial communities from Bellville, Georgia, United States - Xylem-PdIQD-R3 | ecosystem: Host-associated > Plants > Phyllosphere > Stem > Wood/Secondary xylem... | reverse complement strand
AAGTTCAATCGACAAATTAGTATAAGAATCGCTCAAACACATAAAAAGAAAAGGTATACAATATGCAGCAACCTTAGAAAAAAAAAATTCATCAACTCATAAAAATCCCTACATAAAAGTATTTATATGTAAATCCTAAAGCTATCGAGTCAGACATATATCTAATTTAAATAAAATCCAAACTAATTAAAATAAGGTTTAAAATAATAAAAATAAATAAATAAATAGTTTAAGATTATTTTTCACACTTTGCTATGTATGATAGTAAAAAAATACTCAAGAGAAATAATTGTTGAAGAATCCTTGCTGAACAAAAATCTGATACCTTGTAAAATAAGATTTAATTTCTTACCAATTAATTCTTCTTATTTGATATGTAATCCTTGTAAAATAAGCTAGCTAAAGGCTCCCGTATAAGTTCTCAATAGCATTAAGAACTTCTTATTTTGAATGGAATCCATAACTCTTAAGAAAATAATGCATTTTCTATTTTCACACTTTACTAATAGATTCCAGGCCCGACTTTAAATATATTGTTTTCTCTTGTCCGGATGAATTAACGGGCCTATCATATATTATTGGAAAAGGCATAGATATCTAGTTTTCAACCCAATTAAAATCTCATCCAAAATCCTCTTATGGTTTCAGATATGACCTAAAAAATAGACAAATATCTAGACTGACAGATTTGAACCTTTTTAACCAAGACCTCTTAACTTATCCCATTGAACACCTCTTATGTAAACCCCAGAAAAAAATAAAAATAAAAATAAATAAAGGTTGCTTAAATTGAAAACTAACTATATGAGAAATAAAAGTGAAGAAATTCATGTGTAGGGTTAAATAAAAGACAGGAATTCAGAAATTTAAAGGAAATGGGGTCTAAATGCAAATAAGAGAAAATATAGAGTATAAATATTCTCTTCTCACCAAAAATCTGTAGGAACCATAAGGAGAGAAAATAGGGAGTTTTATATCAATTCTTGCAAAATCAAGAGAGAAACACTAAAATTTCAAGAATCCATCCAAGATTAAGGGTTTATAGATGTGATAAACACTTGTGAGCAAGGGATTAATAAGAAATTGAACAAGAAGAAAAGAAAGGAGGGAGTTGAAAATCTTCAACTGGTTGAAGATCAAAATCTTAATTCGTACCGGGTAAGGTGATCTAAACATGATCTTAAAAATTCATTTTAAATTCGATAATAAATTGATGCCTTGATATTGAATTATAGGTTAGGGTTCCTAGACATGAATTGGGGAAAAAAATACTTATTGTTAAAATTAAGTTAATTCATGTGTGGTATGTTGTTTATGAAAGTATTGTGTGATGGGAAGGGGGTGACGAATCTGGACAGACTTGTCTCTTAACTTTTGGTGAGATTTCGGGTAGGAGGATAAGGGAATTAGGGTCGGGTTTCTTCATAAAAATTGTAGATTTGGATGTTAGCTAACCAAGGAAACTGATCTTGCTCAATTTAGAGATGTAAAACTCCAATTATGGGTTACCAACCGAGACTTGTATGATATGGAATCCTTGTAAAATAAGCAAGCCAAAGGCTTCCACATAAGTTCTCAATAGCATTAAGAACTTCTTATTTTGAATGGAATGCATAACTCTTAAGAAAACAATGTATTTTCTATTTTCACACTTTGCTGATAAATTCTAAGCCCAACTTCAAATATATTGTTTTCTCTTGTCTGGATAAATTAGCAGACCTACCATATATTATTGGAAAAGGTATAGATTTCTAGTTTTCAACCCAATTAAAATCTCATCCAAAATCCTCTTATGGTTTCAGATATGACTTGAAAAGTAGACAAATGTCTAGCTGATATATTTGAACCTTTTAGACCCAGACTTCTTAACTTATCCCATTGAACACCTCTTAGATCCACTTCATTTTAGGCTTTAGAATAGGCTTAATGGACACTCCTAATGGATCCTTTGATGTCGTAGCGATGATCACATCATTCCCTCTCTTCTCAAAATAATTCGACCTCGAATTATCACCTACATCTAATAAAAATATATATAGAAAACCTTGAATATATCACTAATATTATACTCATCTTATAGATCCACTTCGTAGGAATTGACTCCTTCAAGGAATCTAAATGAATCATTTTATATAAGCATCAACTTTGATTTTATATGTCTAGGAGATCTTTATTTATGCATATGCACCCAAACTCAATCTCCTAGTTGACAATCCTTTTTCATCTTTTGTTTTCTTGGAATGCATACTTCTCATTCTTTTTCTCAATATGTTGTTGTATATTCTTAAGCAATGCTTTCATCACCTATGTTTTTCTATCGTCATCAAGTCTAACTCTTTCATCAACAAATAAAGAAATCAAATCCAGTAAAGTTAAACCATAAACTATTTTAAATTATGAATAATTTTCACAATTTAATAGATTATCATATAATGATTTCTTTTGTAACATATTAAACAAAAATCATAAATGCTCAATATGCTCACCTAGATTCTTACTATGAATATCATCAAAGTAATCAACAACAAAGTTACATATGAATGCACACAATATATGATTCATCAATCTCATTAAATTACTATGTGCAATAGTAAGACTAAATAACATGACTAACCATTTAAACAATCCACATCTAGTCTTAAAGTTATTTTTTCTCTTTATCCCCTTCTTTCATCTTAATTTGATGATAACTAATTTTCAAATCAATCTTACTAAACACATAAAATCCATGCAACTCCTAAAGAATATCATCAAGTATAGGGATATAATGTTTATAATTTACCATATTATTATTGATTGCATCATTTATTAATGGCAAACTATTATGGATCTCATCAGAAAATACATAGCAAGATCTGGTAACAACTTCAACACTTTATAAAAAAACCCTTAATAAACTTTGATCATCCTAAAATTTTAACACAAGATAAAAAAAAAAAAAAAGATCTCTGAAAACTTATGGTAAAATTTTAGTTTGATTCATTGGTCGAATATAAAATTATGTTTATTGGTATAAAGTTGCATAGTAGAACAAATTAAGCTCAAATCCAAATTTGATTATCCTACATCACCCTCAAAATCCTATAACAAAGATATAACAACACTAGAAATAAAAAAATCGAGATTATTAATGTTAAGACATGCCTTCTTATACACAAGTAAAATCAAAGGCATGTAAGAAAAATAAGAACTCTTGATCTCACTCTTTTTTGTATAGAAACTTAAGTGTTTACCTATATTTTTTACTCTCTCTTCTTTTCCCATCCTTATTTTCTTCTCTCTACTCTCGACTTCAATTGACTTTTTTCTCCTATTGTTGAATCTAAGTCTTTTCTCTCCTCTCTTATTTATTCTTTAAGACTTACTTTATTTTCACTCTTAAAACTCACAACCTCATATGGTTTATCTATCTCCTCGATTTTGTTTTCTCTTTTTAGCTTTAATTGGTCTTGTTTAAGCTTTCAAAACTCTTTTTTTTGCCAACTTTTGCCTCCAACAACACTATATGAAAATAGTAGCTGATAATAATTTCAGATATGCACGTCTTACAAACTATTTTCATATATATATATATATATATGGTAACCACGACCTCACATTGTTGTATTAGTATTTCATCTTCACTTTTTTTTTCAATTTCAATTAGTCTTCATAAACCTGTATATGTGACAATAATATAGTAGGATAATAATTTTAATAATTCTTAAGAGAATACCTATTTTTAAAATCATTATACCTTACCTTCCTATCAAATTATCAAGGTTTCCCCAACAAGATATGACTTGCATGCATTGGAACTATCTCACATATAACTTTGTCAACATACTTCCTAATTGAAAACAGAACTAAGATATGTTTAGTCACTTTCACCTCACTACAATCATTTGACAATTACAACATATAAGGTCTATTATGCTTAATCATATACAAGTTCAGTTTACTTACAAGGGTAGTACTAGCTATATTAGCATAACTCCTACGATCTATAATCAAACTACACACCTTGTTTTGTATATAGAAACATATAGAAGATCTTTTTCTGGCTAAAGTTCCACCCCAGCCGAAACTAACATTCTTTCAACTTTGATTCTGCCCAAATCAATCTCTATTATCCAAGGATGTAAAGGCATGGTCATCATCATCTACATCTGAATTTTCATTCACAAAATCAACAAATTTAGTTTTAACATTTTGTAAGCCCTTCCGATAGTGTTTCCTCTCCAATCAGCCTTCATTCTCAATCCATCCATCCTACTATTTTATTGTCTCATCGAATCCATCTCATTTTTCATATCTTTCATCTCCTTAGTCAGTAGCTTAAGTTATTGAGCAAAAGTTTGCATCTGAAAAGTGTTATTTGCTTTTGGTGTTGCGGGCTCATTATTTTCAAACATATTTAAATCTATAAAAATTGATTACCAATAAGAAAAATATATCCTCACAACTCTCGTATCTCACACAATTCAAGGTTTTTCATTCAATTGTTCTCACTAGGCCTTTTACCTTTCAGCTCACCTTCTTACGGTTCATTCGGAACTGAAAATCAATGAAACAAAGTTAATGGTTATCATAACACAATCCAAATATATATAAAGTGACTTAAGAATCAATAAGATACTAAAAACAAGCAAAACAAAACTACAATTATGATCTCGTGAGTAGCAAAACGAATTTGTACAAAATATAGACGATACAAAGACTCGAAATAAAATGGAAATAATAATAATAATAATAACACTTATTTGACTCCTAAATAACCCAAATATAATATAAATAAATTAAACATGTAAAAAAATAGTAGCAAACACGTTTTTATAACTTGATGCAAATTTAAATTTTAAGTATTAGAATTGAAACCCTAACCAATGATATTGGAACAACCTCAAATTTTATATGTAGTACTGACATGATCAAAGAGTTGATGTTTTCTCCTAAGTGTAGGAGTGTTGAAGTAATAAATAACCCGGCAAGACTGGGGTCGAACCATAGGGAGGTTAACTGTATAAACTACAAATAAAAAAATAGATAATAACAGAAAGGGAATTGAAGAGAGCTTTTAGATATGATATTGATGTAAGGATTTAAACAAATATAAAATAATTATCAATGTTAGAGGATCCACTAATGGTATTTCAAACAAGTATAGTATAAACTCTTTTTATTACTCAACTGGAAACCACACACAAAGGAGGTTCCAATCGGATTATAAATTGTTAACATGATTACATTAGATATCTTATTCGAATAATTCTAATACTTGTAAATGTTGTCAGGTATTCATGATTATAACTTATGCTAACAACAAATCAAGTTCCTTTCATAGCACAGGTGTTAGTTATACCATACGGTTAGGTTATGAAAGTGCTAAGTATTTGTTGTAGCAAGGGTTATACAATATAAATCTAGATTAACCATTTAACAAGCAAAGTATTAAGAGTGAACAAGATAACAAATACAAAACATGTTGGTATCAAACATTAAAGTCCATGTTCAGTTTATACTATACTTATTCTTACACTAATGTTTAACCTTTTCACTTTGACATAATAAACTAAGCTGAATATTATGAATAAGAGAAACATAGATAAACAATATGAGAACATGATTATATAATTATAATAAAGGAAATGAAAGGCATAAACAAGAGATTAATGAAAGCAAAACTTAAGCATTGCAAAAATATAAAGAGAGAGCAAGAACATGATCTTGATCTAAAAACCAAGATGCCTAAATGCATGGAAAATGCCTCCTTTTATAGGCCAAAATTCAGAACTATTGATTTGATGACTAATTGTTGAGTGGGTGGCCATATCTTGACTTGGTGACAATCCTTATCTTCTTGTCTAAACAAAACATCATTGCTAACATCAAAATTTGAACAGATAGTATGCATGAAAGTTCTAGGAAATTGTCTCAGCTTTCTAAAAAAATAAGAATCGGTATATTTGGACTTTTAGAACTCGAGATATGGCTTGAACACTGAACAGTGTTTGGACTACAGGACAGATTCTGACTTCTCCGTTGTTGTTACAATTTGAACTTGAAAACAGTCATTTTGAATCTTGGACTCTTAATGAAAGTTTTAGGCCTATATCTTAGCTTTCCTTACATATAAACTAAACCTAAATCCAAGTTCTACAGCTCCAGTTATGATCCAATAACCGAATGGTGTTTCAGTTTGGACTGAACCAGCATCTTTTTTTTAAGCTTAGCCCTCTCTTTGTCTTCTCAATTTCAGTAGTTAAACTCATCAATCAATCCTTTGATTTATGTGATACATCTGTATTTAAGATGAACATTTACCATAAATTAAAGGTATCTTATATTATTAGACATGTTATTATAAAATATGCTCTAGTTAAGGAGTTATTGATACTTTAAGTGTAAAATGATGATATAAAACCTTGATAAAAATGCACTTTTAAGTACTAATCAAGTACCCTTATACCTAATAAACAACACATCTCAGTTTATAGATCATTTTTTTTTTGCCTAGGTATCGAAAACTCATATATGATTGGTTTGCTGCAGAATTTAACTCATGATTGAAACCTCAATCAAATGATATTAGAAAAAGCCCAAGTTTAATATATAGTACGACTTCACCATAAATAACCAATATATCAATTTTGAAGTAATTTCAAGATGGTTTGATTTGGTTTCTCTATTACTTGTGTTTTCATGGTAAAATTGAAACTAGCTTGAATAACATTTATTCTTCTTCTTGTTTTTTTTCACTTTTTATATTACTGATTTGTTTTTGGTACTGAGATATTGAAAGCACAAAGAGAAGAAGAAAAATTAAAAACACAACTAAAGTTATGGACCACAAAGAAAACAAAATTTTCAAAAAGATATAACTTGATTTCGGAGCCTAACTCTAATACCAAACTTATGCGGAATTATCTCTTAGATTGCTAATTTGAGGTTTTAGAAAAAGTTTGTAACTTGACCCAACGAAAACCTTACCTTGAAAAATCAAAGTTATATGCAATTGATCACTCTTGCCCTACGCCTATAACAAGACACAAACAAGAAGTATAATCAATAACTTAGTATGAGGATCATTCAACCACATAAGAGGAAAATGCACAAAATATGTGGCAACCTTAGATAAAAATTCATCAACTCATAAAAATCCTTACATGAGAGTATTTATATGTAAACCCAAAAACTAATGGGTCAGACATGCACCCAACTTAAATAAAGCCTAGAATAATTAAAATAAGGTTTAAAATAATAAAATAAAATAAAAATAATCTAAGATTATTTTTCACACTTTGCCACAAATGATAGTGAAAAATACCCAAAAATAATAATGATTGAAGAATCCTTGCTGAACTAAAGCATGATGCCTTGTAAAATAAGAATTAATTTATGACCCAGTAATTCTTCTGATTTTATATAGAATACTTGTAAAATAAGTAAGTTAAAAGTTGTCACATAAGTTTTCAATAGCATTAAAAACTCCTCTCGTGAATGGAATTCATAACTCTTAAGAAAATAATGTATTTTTCATTTTGCATTTTGGTGAATTTTTCAAAGATTTATTTGGTCACTAAATTAATAAGGGTATTATAGGTTATTAAATTTTTAGAAACCCCTAGGAGTTTTATTTGGTCAAAGATCTCCTCTGCTTATGTCATCCTTTTATTTTTTCCAAACTCGTCAATCAAAGTATTATTGCAAAACCCATAAAAAAAGCTAGATAAGTTCATGAACAAGCATAAAAAGAAGAGATAACATAATGGTTTTATAGAGACACAAAGAGAGAAGCAATATGATTTGTTAATAATAAATAAAAAGTATTACAGTTACTCGTTAAATATAGCAAATATTGTTCATAAAATCAAAATAGAAAGCCTTTTGAAGAGCATGAATTCTTTATAAAAACTTTTTCATGTTAATTATTATAGTTAAAAAGTTATGTTAACGTTAACATGGATGCTCTTATTAGATCAAATATCAAAGAAAATTTAAAATTGTGATTCTTATTTATTTTATTTTATGAAAGAATAATAACAAAAATAATAGAATAACTAAATAAATTTATTTAGTTAAAAAATAATTGTTGATAAAAAGATTGCTGGAAGAAAGGATTGAGAACAAATACAATATTAAAAATTGAATAAAATTGAAAGAAATTTGCCAAATATTAAAAAAAATGATATTTAATTTAATTTGACAAAACAATCTGCACATAGATAAGAATTAATAACTTGTGACAACATCAAATTGAACCAATTAACTAGATACAAATACAAACAAAATCAACCAACCCCTAAAAACTAAATTATACAACTTTAATAACCATCTTGATCTTTGCACACACCTATTTATATTGCATTATCAAACCATTGTCAACACCTACATAACTACACAAGCATGAAACCACTTATAACGAAATCATCAATTTCATCAATGACAACAAACTCATAACATGGACAAAACACAAGATCTTTATTGTCCTACAAGTTCAATATATAGTTTGATGATTGTGCTATTAGTTGGTGGTTTATAGTAGCGGCTTATAAAAAAAATCTTAAAAAGAGGTAGAGAAAAGAGAAAAATAAAGGGCACATAGTTAGTGATAAAAGAGTAAGATGATTTTTGTATTCAAGTTATTTCAATATTTGACAATGTTTATGCCTAAAAAAACATACACATGGCAAATATGAAAACAATGATTGTTTACCACAAAGTAAGGATAAAAAACTAAAATTGATCATGAATCAAAAGAATCAATCAAGCTAGAAGAGTTCTTGATCAACCATGATTGTTGAAAAAGTAATTAACCAATCATAAAGTTTTAATGTAGCACGACCAAGGAGATACATACTTATTTATAGTGAGAGTCCTCAATAGAATAACTAATAAGAAGTCAAAGATTAGATGAAAATTCACATATATTAATAGAAAATGAATTTAGCTTGTATTAAGATTTTATAAAAAAAAATTCTTGTATCTTAAACCAATATTTGTATAAGATTAAAATTACATGTGTAAGTAGGATTTAAACACTATAATAGCAATATAAATAAATTAAGATACCATTTGTAAATAATGGACAACACTACATATTCAAAATCATGCAATTTGATCTTTTTCTTTTTCTTTGTAAGGTCTTATTTTTGTTATTGCTTTCTTATTGCATTATTTACCTGATACTTAAGTTTTTTTGCAAAATCATTCTATCTTATAAATCATGTTTTTTCTTTATACGGCGGTGTTTTTAGAATAAATTACCCTTATTGAGGGTTCAAAGTCTAAAATCTCCACTTCATTTTATTAGAGGCAATTGTTGTTTCCTTGCAAGTTTAGTCCTATGTATAATTATTTGACAACATAATAAATTGGTATGCTTAGTAGTACAAAGACCTAAAATCTATTCTAAAAGCAATTATCCAAACAAAAATACAATTAAATTCATATCTATTGCATTAGACAAATAATCAATATAAGCAACGAAGAGAAGTTGGCTCCTTAAACATGAAAACTTGAAAATCCATCATCTCCCTATATTCTAGTTATATGCATATTCATTTTATACATCAAATATCATTGAATAATAGTCATAACCAGATGTGGTAAATTTCAGCCAACTAGTCATGATTGCTTTTTAAGAAGCATATTACTATTAGTATATAAATCTCTTTAATGTTGATATAAAGACTCTTTAAATAAAGATGGACTACATAACTAACGTGACTTATTATAATAATATAGTAGTGGTCAATTGAATCACATAGGTCATATCTTAATTGTTATATCAAAAATAGAATAAACTTCATCGAAATAGACATGGTAATACATAGAAGTACATGCATAAGAGGGAATTTCAGGGAATCCTGCAAGAATAAGAACTCTTGTAAAGGTGTTAGAATGAGCATGTCTCCTATAAGAGGGTACTTCCCAACATATTAGACACAACAACAGACACAACCTAATCTAGGCATTCTAGCTCATGACTTGTCAACCATTTCTTAGACATACATATAACAACAAGCCAACTTTCTAGCCTCGCATAATTATATTACATCAACTTGCTACTAGGCAAATATATGCCTCATAAAGTTGTGTTATAGTAAGGAAACCTTAATCTCATTGCCTAATAATTCTCTACTGTAAGTATTATAAGGGGGTGGATAAATCTAAATTATCAGAAAACTTGAAAAAGAAAAGGTTAGAAGGAGGCTGAACAATAAGACTTGTTTATAATTGTTCATACTCCGAATTGGTTGATAGACTTCACATAACCATTAAAGGAATAATAATTATTGATTTCAAGCAATTTTATGAGGAAGATAGCTAGTTAAAAAGGAAAAATCTCACCAAGTTCACATATCAATGTGAGATTATGAAGCCACCCCTTTTCTTAAGCTAAAGTTGTTGGGTTCTTCATTAACCAAAATATTTTTTCATTAATTCTCTATGCTGCCACGCAACTCAATTAGAAACTAGAAAGATATGAAAACTTGTTTACCAATGACTATAAAGTTGATAATAAATATGAATTAACAGAGTAGACACATTCTATGCTCAAAACATTTAAATCAACACATTTTAAATAAAAATATAATAATTATACTGAGAAACTTGTCACTAAAATGTTAAGTCAAACCATATATGACTTTCATAATATTTGAGAGATCATGACATCTTGCTAGACATTACACTTAATTTTCAAATATAAATCAATCAATTTGTTAAATTGATAATAAGTTAAATTATTTAGTTTATTTAATCTTGTTTTATTTATGACTATGATTTATATTTTGGCAAATATATTAGAAACTAAATGGATAACACACATTAAGAATCATTGGTAAGAAATTAGACTTGGATAATTAATCAAGTATGACGTGATTGTAAATAAATTTTAAAAATTGAGAACTATAATATAATTTATATAAGAAATTATAATTCAAGACTTGAAAAAATCAAGTAGTGACCTAATTGAGATGTATTTTGTTATCTTGGAAACGTTTGTGTGGCAAACAAATAAATATAAAGAAGATATCTTAGTAGAGGTCAAGAAGCTCAGTAAGTTGATGGTTGGCACCCTAATCACAAAGTTATTTATCAATAATTGCATGCAGATAGCACCATGTAAAGTGACTGGTTCACCCTCTTATATAAAAGATATCCACATAGTTTGATATTATATCACCTAACATGGACTCCAACACCATATCACTATTATTATGCACAGCCAAAATCAACATGCCAACAGCACTATGTCCCTCTAATTTATTTATAAATAGCTTTACACCACATCAATTTTCTCTTTGTTATTTCATGACTGTGAAAACAAGGTTTACTTCAAAAATTAAAAAATTTTATTTCTACACACCTTTATGAAAAAATATATAAATAAATAAATATGAGAAAATCATATAAAAATTTTAAAATTATATAATTTATTCTCTTAATGTGAAAATCACTTTCAAAAATTTATATATTAGATTACTACATAATTATTTATAAAACAATAGCTAATTTCATCATAAAAACATCTAGAAACCTCAATAAACACATTTACAACCTCAAAAATCCTCAAATCACTCTACGAACCTAAAATCTATTCGAATAAAAACAACCCGAACTACTTTTTATGGCATTTCATACGGTATAATTAAAAAATAATGCAACTCTGATTTTTTGGGTTCGAGCCCTCGAGTGGAGAACCAAGGAACAGGGGCAGCATAGCAACAAAATTCAATTCAATGCTAGTTGAAAAATATTGTTACAGCAATATAAAAATATCCTTAGCGCATGGAAGATACCTAATAAACAATCTGTAGCATCATAACAAATTCATTTCAGAGTTTCAAACTCCGCTGGCCTTCCCCTTACTACTAGCTAAACTCATACGGATCCATGACTTTTCAGTCATAAAATGAAAGAGCCAACTAACAAAAGTTCTGGACTAGAAATTTTACACCTGAGTACACATGATAAGGCAAATAGGTCTCTACACTTATTTCCTCCAAAAAACAGACCAGCTATTGTCATACCACAGCTTCCTCATATTTCTCATTCTGCCATGGCATCCACAGAAATTTCAGCAGCTGGCTTAGGCTTTGTTTTGTTCTTACCTATGAATTGAGAAGCAAAAGAGCATGGGTCACAGAATTACACAACATCAAAGTATGAAAATAATAAATGACCACAAAGTGCAAGATCACTCGGCATCAGCAATATGCAACTTCGATTGCCAAACAGAGACTTACCTTTGAGCTTCAATTGCTTAAGCTTCAGGCCCTTCTTGTTAAATTTTGCTGGTGTCCTCTTGACATCTTTGGACGTGCCCTCACCTGAGAAATTAACTTGCATCAGCTTTATTATAATATCCTAAGTAGAAACCAATGCAAGCTTGAAGTCAGTAACACTTGCAAAAGCTTCAATATGGTTTCAATTAAATTAACATGCCATGGTTCAAATATTGCTACAAAAAAAATTACAGATCACGTGGCAATAACTACAACACTTGTCAAGGGATTTTTAACAACTATGCTCTGCAGGTCCAGACGGAAACTTGACTTTATCCAGAATGGTAAATGTGGAGAAGTATTCACTTAATAAAACAGTGCAGGTGCTGAGAATCCCCAGTCCAAGATTTTCTCATATTGTTATTAAGCCAAATTTACCCCACAAGAATAGGAATTCTTAGGAATATCTTTGTTTTTTTTTTTTTTTTAAGAATGGAATATCTATATTGCTTTTACGGGTAGCCAACATTGATATCAAAATTTTCCTATGTTTCTAATGGTATTTTACTTCCATGTAAATTTCAACACCTCAATAAGTAATTACGAGCTATGACCAGAAAACTTTTAAATAGCTTCTAAAACCTGAAAAGGGATTGTATTGCCCTCATTGTATGGTTTTATCATTACGGATTAAAATAAATGGCCTAACTCTTAACAGATTTAATTTCAAAAACTTCCATCTGACTAGCATAATTTTATTGTTACTTTATCCTCTTCCATACAGTCTATTGTTCCTGGCTTTTGACAAAATAAAAATACACTGGTTGCTGAAGCACAGACACTACAAAAATTTACATCAAGACAACAAAACTATTGTATGGTAAAAATTCCCACTAGAACCTAAACCCACTAAATTTGTTTTTCACCTAACACCCCCAGTAAATAAATAAATAACTCGGTAGCAATATCATAGCCCCATAGGTTGTTAAGCCAGTGGTGGCTTTAAATCTGCAGACAAGAACGGAAAGGAAGCACGTAAAATCATTAAATACCGAAAAGAAAATGCTTTGATTATGCGGGCAGAAGATACAATCAACTTATTGAAAAAAAGTATAATTTGCTTTGCTTTGAAAAATGCATAATCATCACATATCATCTGATCGCTTTTCTCGGTCGATACTAATTGTAATCAAAATGTCAAAAAACATTACCACTAATTCCAGTCCCTTCAACTTGAAGGAGTAATTAACCATAAAAAAAATCCATATCACACAAAACTCAAAAAAAGAAGAAAAACCTTGCGCAAAAGTCATTTCGACGTCTTGCATAGTGACCAAACCCTTGTCTACAGCCTCCTTCTGCTCCTGCAAATAATCACAAGAAAAAAAACAAAAATCCAAACTATACAGAGAGAGTTGTTGAGAGTAATTGAAGAAAACGGAAAGAAAAGGAAAACATACTCGCCGCCAATTTTTTAAGAGCTTGCGCTTGCGCTTTCCAGAGACAGAGTGGGGCTGAGGTTTGATCTTAAGCTTTTTAGTTAATGGGTCTCCGTGTATTGCTCTTTTGTTCTCGGCTATTTGTGCTCTTCTTCTCTTCTGCACTACATTGAACTTCGCCATCTGATCCCTCTTTCCCTCTCCAGACCTAACCCAACCCTACTCAAACGCTCCGATATTTTCTTTTTATATATTTATTTTATGGGCTTCTGACCTGCGGTATTCCTCGGCCTGATTTTTTTTTGTTGATCCGATTTCTTTGTGCTTAATATGCTTTTAATATGACCTGTTTTATTGTTAAACTATATATTTAATACTTCTCATTTAAAACCAACAAAAAAAAATTAATTAATTCCGTGGTTAATAGTTGAGTATTCAAATCTCATATAATAACTCCCTCAGCATTCAAAGAAAAGCCAACCTGCGTAGGGTTTTCACGGCAAATATATTTTTATTTACTGTGAATTGAAATAGTAAAATAATAGTTTTACTCTTAACAAAACTCCCAGTAATTGCCTTTCAGGAGTAAAATGATATTTTTCACTTGGTGAATTTACTGCTTGATAATTGTTTAAGGGTTTTATTGTCTTTTATAATGTTTATGGACAGTAAAATAACATAGCTATCCTTAAAAGCAAAAAAATAATTTAACTCTAGTAAATGGTCTTTTCGGGTATTTCATATTTTAATATACAATAAAATTACAAATTTAGCCTTGAAGATAAAAATAGTAAGGCATTGTCTTTTCAAATTGGTTTTTTTATTATTATATATATTCAGATTTTGGTGTAAAAATCATCTTTGGACTAGTTTTACACTAACAAACATACGTTCAATACGACTATTGGATCATGCTAAAATTTTACTAGTAAACTTCTGACATGTTACTTTACATTAGGTTAAAATCTTAAGTCCATCGGAGTTTAGAAATGCCCTGTGATAGTGCTGGAGTTAATGTAAAATAACATATAAACAATAAGGGTAAAATTGGAATTGAGCCAAAAACTCTTCCCTTCCCCTTTAAAAACTGGCGTGCAGCTATGAAGGAAGGGAGAGAGAGTGTAACTGCCCGACCCAACCTACCGGATATTGTCCGTTTTGGGCCTTACCGCCCTTACGGATTTGTTCTTGGCGACCATGCATGGCCCCAAAACGCGTCTGATAAGTTAGCAACCAACACTACTAATAAGGCCAGCAACCAACTCCTCACCCGCTGATGTGGGATATTACAATCCAACCCCTCTTAAAGAGCCCGACGACCCCGTCGGCACAACCGTACAATCAGTGAGGTCGGCTCTGATACCAAATGTAACAGTTCGGCCCAACCTGCCAAATATTATCCGTTTTGGGTCTTATCGCCCTTACGGATTTGTTCTTGGCGGCCACGCATGGTCCAAAAACGCGTCTGACAAGTTAGCAACCAGCACTACTAATAAGGCCAGCAACTAACTCCTCACCCGTCGATTTGGGATATTACAGAGAGGTTGAGAGTCTTAGGGGAAAAGGAAGGGGGAGAGAGAGAGAGAGAGAGAGAGAGAGAGAGAGAGAGAGAGAGAGATGGCTGGAGAAAGAGAAAAGGAGAGAAGCTTGGAGGAGGAAGGAGAAATTGGAAACATCAGTTTGCTAAGGAAAGATTTAAACATCCATCTTGGTTGGTAATGGACCTTTAATCCTTAATGCTTTCATTAATATAAGTGGTTAGCATGTTAGTGCTAAATTTAAAATTCTTACTTAATTAGGTTTTTAAATGATTTTTAAGGAATTACAAATTACTTGTGAAATCATGTAAATGGGTTAGAATAACTTTAAAATTATATGAAATTGTTTGTTATTGAAGTAGGAAACTTGGTGAATTAATGGCCAAAAGAGCCGACCAAGTAAGAAATAATGGAAGGATGAATTTAAATGGGTTTAATATTTATGATTGTGTATATTTATAAATTGTAGCATAATTTATATGATTATTGAAATTGAATATGGTTGAATGATCCATGTACTTTGATGAAGGAATGTTGTGATCACACAATTATAATGTTAATTTTTAATATGATTAGGTTGTGGTTTAAAAGATATGCAATTAGTCATAAATTAAAGAAAATTGAGACAAATTACAAAGAAAACTTTGTATTATGTTAAGTCAATGGTCGACCATGATAAGATGAAAATGAGAAGTTGAAATGGAATTTTCAATACGGGTTAAATGGGAGAGGATGATGAAATCTTTATTGGTACAAGAGAGGTTGCGGTATTAGGAAGGCATTATGGAATCACGATTAAAGCTCAAACAACAGGTAGGTGCCTAACACCTATAAATTGGTAAATTATTGCATTGTTAATATTGTTAGAATTTACTCATTGTGTATTATGTGCCAATATGTAAAATAAATAATGAGTGAATAAAGGAGAGAAAGAAAGAACCTAGATGAATAACCTGATTAGTTGCTCATGGAATAGAGGTTAATAATGTCAAAGGGCTTTTGACATCAATTTTAATGAATAATAAATTAAAGTATCTCACATGATTTGATTAGCTATTCTGAGTTTGAATAGCTAATGATATCAATGGATTGTATTGATATTGACTTTATATGAAACTTGATTACCTACTTCTGGAATGAAGGTTAATGATGTCAAGGGGTTCTTGAAATCGACATTATCGATTGATGAATTAAAGTACCTGAAAGGAATTGATTAGCTATTCCGAGTTCGAATAGCTAATGATATCAATGGTTCATATTGATATCAACATTACTTTGAATTAGATTAGTTGATCTCTAGTAAGGGAGACTAATGATACTAATAAGATTTATTAGTATTGGCATAGCCTAAAAGGATTGGAAGAACAAAAATGAAGTTGATTAGCTATTCCTGGGAAATAGGGAAAGCTAATGATATCAAAGGAATACCTTGACATTGACATTACCGATTGATGAATTAAAGTACCTAAAAGGAATGGATTAGCTATTTTGAGTTCAGATAGTTAATGATATTAATGGGTCATGTGATATTGACATTACCTCGAATTTGATTAGTCGATCCCGAGTAAGGGAGAGTAATAGTGCTAATGAGATTTATCAGCATTAATATAACCTAAAGGATTGAGAGAACGAAAATGAACTTGATTCAATGTTCTTGGGAAATAGGGAAAGCTGATGATATAAAAAGGGTACTTTGACATCAACATATTTCCAAAATTTGGATTAAATATCTAAGGAATGATATCAAATAATACTAATGATTTGGTATTAACATACTCTTGATTGATCATTTTTAAGGTGATGGGAAATGTTATTTATTAGTAATTGATGTTGACGTTACGAATTTTGTTCAAGTACTAGAAGATTGAGGATAATATGAGGAGTATGGGAGAAAATGCAATAAGAGGGAATCAATATTTGTGGAATAATATTTTAAGTGCTGGTTTGAAACAAGAAAAGGCAATGTAGTGATATTTTCCAATGTAATAGTTATTATTTATAGTTATTTCATTACTTATAATGATTTGTTGCATTCTTCATGGCCATCTCATTCGCATCAGAACTAGTCCTCCTCCAATTTTACTTTTATTATCATAGACTAGGTATAATATACATATACATATGTTGTAGTTTTAAGTTTTCTTAAAATGCATAATTACTTGTGAGCATATTTCTGTAGACTTTGGTAATATCATGGGTATCATTGATATGGTTTGAGATCCACGATGATTGGATTGGAAATGGAAAATGTGAATAAAAGTGTAGCAGGACAAAGTTGATAAGTTAAGATCTCTCAGTACATGGGAGACTCTACCGGAATTTTGGTAAATTATCAATATAAAAAAAATCCATGTTTTCATAAACATGTTTGCTTGTTTGTCCTAGTAATTGAGACTGTTACATGTATATTAAATAATGTTATTTAGAGATGTATAAAAACTTTAACTGGAGTATTTAACCGTTATTTATTATTATAATTTTAATTGTCTTGTATGTTAATTTTATCGTTTAATATGGAATTTTATAGAATTTTGGAAGATTGGTTAAGGTTAATGAGGTAGTCTTGTGGTTGCCATGAAGCCACGTTAGAATAAGAACTAGGATGATTGAATTGGATATACACCTTGAGAAAATTTATGAACGTCTTATTTAAAGAGAAACTCTGCTGAAATTTCGGTAGCGATACAAATAATATTAAAAGAGTATAAATATGTCACCAAATGTTGAAATTGAGATAGGTATTTTGTTTAAAAAAAAAAACATAGTTGCTAAAGTAAATGAATTATTCATGAATGTTGAGAGGATTAAATAGATTAAAGAATCCATAATTAGATCGGAGTATGAACTATAGGTATTATTGGATTATTGCATCCATAGTTAAGTTGACAGCACTAGGTGAGTATAAAATGAATTGCAAAATATTGGATATCAAAGATATTAAGCTATTGTTATTAAAAGTGAATCAATGGTTGATAGAGAGCTACAAATGCATCACCAACTATCAAGTTAGAAAAATATAAATTGATTATTTGGAACCTAAATATGGTTATTGGATAGAGAAATTATGATAATTTCATAAAATCAATTGAATATTTAAAGATTTTAAAATAAGAAAATTATTGATATGTTTAATTACTAATGAGTTTCTTGTTGGAATTAAATAACCACTCACCTTTATAATAAAACGAACTATAAAGCCCAAAATTGAAGGAATTTGAATTAGAAAAGATGAGGATTATGATGGTATATCATCGAGGATGAAGGAAGAAAAACATAATGTTTTAGATAACTATTGAAAGAAATTATGAAGTTGTATGGAATAAAATTATTTGAGAATAGATCATAATGGAGTGATAAATTCTATAGTTGATTTAAATATTCGGCTAATAGATATGCATATGTATGAATTGATTTGTTGTGTTTAAGTTAATAAAAGTTCTAATGGTAAATTTTATGGATAATATTGAGTGATGACTTATATTAATTATGTGGTATATTTGTTTTTCCTTGAAGATCTCAATTTCTTTTAGAGTGTCACCGACGAAAGGATTCTTATATTTTCAAATGATTACCTTAACAACAAATTATATGTATATAATTTAATAAGTGTTTTAATTAGAAATGTGTGGAAATGAATTTTATACCATTGTAGTAATTGATGAAATTGTTGGAAGGTGAGTTGAGGTTGCTATTATTATTTTTATTATAAAATAGATTACTTGAATTTTATGTACATGATCAATGGATTTAAGTATAAATATGCGGGAAAGTGCAGGGTGTTACAGTAAAAACCCTAATTTTTAATTTCCAAGATTAAATATACACATTAATATAAAGTTAGACATGGATTTGTTTTATTATTCTACTAATAATCCAACAACATTTCCCCTATTTGGTAACGTTATCAAGTTATCGACATCATCAATTATTATATCAATCATCTTCTATCACATAATTTAATCATCGTGGATATTTTTCCAGTGATCACCACAATCTTAAATAAATTATATCCATTATCGTATTCCATTTATATTCATTACATAACACAAAATAGTTACATTGTATTATTAATTATCTTTCAAAATTAGAAAAAATATAACAAATTAAGGGAAAATATAAAAATATCACATTTTATCTAATTAAAAAGTATTAACTAATAAATTACATGTCATCACATATAAACTAGAAAGTTATTCGTAAGTTCAACATTCATATTGTCATTAATTTGCTAAGTTTTAAGATTTCAATATGATAATCCAAAATGAAGTTATATTACTACCTAACTATAACCAAAGGTACATATTGTCATTAATTTACTAAATTTTAATACTTTAATACAATAATCTAAAATGAAGTTATATTACTTCCTAACTATAACAAAAGAAGGTCAAAAGCATAATTTTCTCTATTTAGGACGAGTCCGGAAAAAACCCATAACATGGAGCATATATATAATTAATCTAACAAAAGTATTGGCCTTAGAAAATATTTACTAAAATAATTTTATATCCCATTAGTCACTAATTATTCTCAATCTTAGAATTAATCAATGTTTCACTTATTATTATATCACAACAAAACCCCTTTTTATTATCATTTTATATCGATATCAATACTCATTATACCATTGATTATTCTACTGGGTAATTTATATGTGCTGACAATGATATTAATTGTTATCATTAGTTACCATTTCTCACGTAATAATTGAATTTATACCGATATCAATACTTATGATATTACTAATTACCCTCTCCTGGTAATTAATCCATACCGACAATGTTATTCATCGTTATCATTAGTACCTTTTCTCGAGTGACTAATAAATTTATCCGATAACAATACCCATGATATCATTAATTACCTTCATCTGGTAATTAATACATGTTGGCAATGATATTCATCGTTATTATTAATCATCTTTTCTCAAGTGACTAGTCAATTTATGATGATATCAATACCCATGACATTATTAATTATTCTCATCTAGTAATTAATTCATATCAACAACGATATTCATCGTTATCATTAGTCATCTTTTCTCGAGTGATTAATAAATTTATGATGATATCAATACCCATGACATCATTAATTATCCTCACATAGTAATTAATTCATGTCAACAACGATATTCATCGTTATCATTAGTCATCTTTTCTCGAGTGATTAATAAATTTATGATGATATCAATACCCATGATATCATTAATTACCTTCACCTAAAATTAATCCATGCTGGTAATAATATTCATTGTTATTATTAGTCACATTTTTTTAACTGACTAATCAATTTATGTTGATATTAGCTAATTCTCTTTGCTGATATCATTGGTCTCCCTTTTTGGATGATTGATCACATTTTGCTAATATCGAGGCTTTCTATATCATTAGTTGACTTTCCATCTTATTAATCCTTTCATGCCGACATTGATCCAACCAATGTCAATTGTTTCTAATTCCTAAAATATCCAATCAAAATCATGCTAATATTTACATCGCTACTATCATTTATCATTCTTACTTTAAATGACAAGTTAATTCTATACTTTTCTTTTTATAAATTATTTTCTTTTATCATGAAGATTTTATTATTGTCGATATTAATTTTGCTAATATCATTGGTCTATAAGTTCTTTGGATGACTAATCAAATTTTCTTTTTTCATGTTCACTTTATTTATCAATTTTTTATGCAATTTATTCTCTTGAAATTCATTCAATGCAGAATAATAAATAACCGAAAAGAAAGAATGCATTGCTAAATTATTTATTTTAGGCATCGATGTACCAACTTGCTACATGTGAATGTCTTACACCCTCGTCTATGGCCTTCCTGTAGTGATGTCCCCTATAATACCATAACCAATACTATCAATATTCCCATAAACACAATTAGAGACCCTATGTTGCCTTGCTCTTTATCCAATAAGTTTTCAACAATTTCCAATGGGTGACTACATTCATGTTCACATTTCTTATATATATTCACAACTTCACAATTTCTATATTTTTCTTACAATAAGTATCCAACGTCACATTTAAAACTTCCATACATACATACATAAGTTTCAATAAGTAAAACACTATAATTCTACATTTCTTGTTATAAATCTAATACTACAAAATAATTTACCATTTATAGACTTCATTACTATTTTTTCAATTTTTCTCCCAAATTCTACACTTGGTCGCTCTAAGGGATTTTCCTTTTGTTTCATCATTAAGTATCCAATTTCAACCTATTCAATTATAATTAGCTCAATTAAACCCATAAACCCATCAATTTTATCAGAAACTTAAACAAAGTTCCCTCCTCCTACTCTCTTTCTCCAGTTGAACATGCATTCTTAGAAGGGAATGGTTTTTCCTTCAAATTTGTACAATTTTTCAACTTACCCAATCTTTATTCATGCTTCTAAATTTGATTCTAACAAGAAAAATATGTCCTTACAATTATAACAACCATAAAAATTCATTTTTCTATAATGCACAAACATCACTTTAAACCTCAATATGCTAAGTTTTCAAAAACAAATACAATAAAGGTTGTTCTTACTTTAAACCAACAAAGAATTAAAGAGAGATTTGGAAGAAATTCAAGCTTCCTTTCACTTTTGCTTTTCTCTCTCTCTAACACCAAAATGTAAATTCCAAGATTTTAAACCCTTTAAAATCACTCACTTTCCCTCTTTTGTCACTCTCTAGCCATTTTGATTTCCTTAAACCACTACTCTTTAAAAGATTTATCAAGAAACTTGAAGGGAAAAATTCAAAAACCCTAACTCCCTCTCTTAAACCAAGTTGTCGGCCTTGAGGAGAGAAAAAAAGGGTATTTATACCTTTTATTTTGCCTATTTACAAATTAAACACCGAGGATTTTAATGTCCTTTATTTTGCTCCCCATTCATTTAACAAATTTTAATATAACGCCCAACTTTCTTATTGTTTAATCCACTTTTTAATATCCATTTAAATAATTACCATTGGAAATATTTTCCAATTTGTTACACTACTTTATTTATTTCTCTTATTTATTATATTTTTATTTTAGACTGGGGGTTTGAATTAATTTATTTAGCTACTTTTAGAAGGTTGTGTGGAGGAAATTATGAAAACAATTGTTATTTCTATTATTTATCATCCACAAATAGATAGTCAAACTAATGTAATTGACAGGACTTAACTATATTGTTAAGAACTATCATTCAAAAGAATTTGAGAAATCAAGAAGATTGTCTATCATTTATTGAATTTGCTTGTAATAAGAGTATGCATTCCACTATTGATTATTCTCTTTTTGATATTGTTTATGATTTTAATACTTTGACTTCTTTGGATTTGTTTTCTTTACCTATAGATGAAATGGTTAATTTTTATGACAATAAAAAAGCACGAGTAGTAAAGGCTCTCTATGAGAATACGAGGCGACAAACACAAAAAAAAAAAGATGAGTAATATGCATTCAAAGCTAACAAAGACCTACACCTATAGCATAGGCCTAATAATTTCACAATAGTGAGCTAACTAATTTTAGCATTAGAGGCAGTTTCGGGTTTATTTTTTCAAATGCATAGTTTTACTCTAATAAGCATAATTTTTTATTTGACTGTTGGATCGAGCTGAAGTTTTACCAGAAGTTTACAGAGGTCTTATTTAATACTGGTTAAAATTTCAAGGAAATCAAACATTGATAAGGTCTTGCAATAAGATCCAAAAGCTATTTAGTGAGGATTGTATTAGTTTTCTAATTGATTTATAATTTTTTTTATTATATTTCCAATATTGCTGAAGACATTTTCACATATTATAAATAGAGTTATTTAGTTTGTATTTAGAGGGTTTTTTTTTTTACAAACTTTGATTTCAACAATTATTATTGTGTATGAGAAGTTTTGCTCATACTTTTTTATTCTTCATTGAACTACTCTGACTTATCAAAACATTAACCAGGCTTCATTATATCTTCTATACTTCTCATTCATGTCTCTTTCTAGGTGTTGAGTGAGGGTTCAATTACTTATAATCTTGGTGTATCGGTGTAAGTTATCATTGTGTCAAGCTTAATTCCATAATTGATCTTAGCTTTCTTAAGATGAGTCGATTTGACTATGGGTTTTTGAATCTATATATTTCAGTTTTCTTGACCTAGGGGTGATTTCATCATTTTATTGTGCAGTAAAAATTAAAATTGCCATAAAACCCCTTTAAATAATTTTTTTTTTACTATAGGATTTCTTTGGTAGTTATATTATTCTAAGAAAAGACAAAAAGACCTATGTACCCGTAATAAATTTGGAAAAGATATATGTTGCCATGGAAAGATCATAAAGATGAGAGCAAAATGAAAAAAACATTGTATCTCGAATGTTTGTCCCAATTACTTGTAATAAGCAATGCTATGTGCTACCTAACGTAAAACAAGGACCAAATTCACCCATAGGCAATAATGACAGTTACAGTTGACCTCATAGCAAAGCTTAAATTCTAATTAGATACGACTTAACTCTCCACTAACTAAAATCATTCCCTTACTAATTTATAAAGTACAATAACATATAGTTCTTTTAAAAAAAAAATTAAAATATTATCTTAATTCGTCGTCATCTAGATAATGTGTGTGTATGTATGTATATATATATATATATATAGACATTTTAACTTTGCAGCTAAATATGGTGTTAATTCAAGCAAACAACTGAAAAGAGCAAGCAAGATATATATGTTATCAAATTATTTACGAAACAATATTGTGATGATATATAGATATTAAAAGAAATATTGTTATTTAAGACTAAGTTTAATACACTAATCAATCTTAAAATCTTGCCACGTGATGACCATTTCCATTTGATATTATCGTTAATAAAAATTAATTGATTGTTGGTTGAAATAGTGCTCTTAGAAAAAAGGAACTTCATCATGAAAAATGATTGGAGTAAAAAATTAGGTGCAAAACGTAAATGATTATTCTTTTTTACTTTGGCCCACACGTAAATGATTTGCACAATTTTTATAATAAGAGTTTTAATGTGTCAAAATGTGTATCCTCTTTTTATATAAACTCAATTCCAATCCAAATCCGTTTTCAACTCAAATTTCCATCCAAGACATTTAATTCTCAAAAGCGTGTTTGTAAATGTAGTTATGGTTGCTTTTCAAAGTATTTTTCATGCCGAAATGTATTAAAATAATATTTTTTATTTTTTAAAAATTATTTTTAAAATCAGCACATCGAAACGATTCAAAACAAAAAAAAATTAATTCTTAATAAAAAAAATATTTGAATTTTTAGGGAATGCAATTTACACTGTGTTTTCAAACAGAATCTAATTAGTAACATTATGTCTTACATAATAAATTTTGACCTTGAATCATAACTTAAAAATCATTTTTAATAACTTCTGCTAGATATAGCTAAGTTAAAAGTATATTTGAAAAAAAATATATGCAAAACAACTTTTTTGAATGGAGGTATTATAAGTTTAGATCAATAATTAAAAAATAAAAAATTTAGTTTTTGGTTAAAGAGAAATTTCGACTTAATTTTATAATTTTTTATTGAAGTCAAAAGTTATGTTTATATCCTTCTTATGCATCAAAAGTAAAAAAGAAATATATCTATGCCAGTGAAATACGTTTTATATGACATTTTTTATTTTTACTTTTTCTAATTTATGGTTATTTCAATCTTCTTGGGATGTTCCAAGTTTTCTACTTTCTTTTTAATTTTTTATCCTCCTTTTTAATTTTTTATTATTTTCTTACCTTTTTCAAGATTAATTAATTACGAAAACAAGATGGTAAAAGATTAGATTCAATATCCGTACACACGCCGCATCATGTCCTTTGATAAAAGGAACCCTTTAAAAGCAGGGTCTTACTCTCACCTCTCCTGATAAACATTGATATATTAATTAATTAGTTGATGTAACGTGCAATGCACATAGAATTCTTGAAGTTGATCGAAAAAAAAAATGATTAAATTAATTAAAATTTTAAAAAAATAATTGGTTTAGTTTTGATTTTATAAGTTTAAAATTAAAAAAACTGAATTAAACTTAAATAAAAAAATGAAACAAACTAAAAAAATTAAGTCAAACCAAAAAAACTAATACTAGTTTTTGTTTAAAAAACCAAACCAGATCTAAACCAGAAGCCATGCACTCCTCTCCGTGAGCAAATCAACCTTTCTTCACTCCCAATAAAAAAATTTTCATTGTTTGACTCCAGGAGCTTCCATTGCCACAGTCTTCAACCACAAGCTCATCTAACCATCCACCATTGCCTCACTTTGACAAAGCCAAAACAGACCAATAACTTCTTCTGCTTTTTCCCTACTGTGATCGTTTCCTTGCTACTAGCGATTAGAAGCAGTCATCAAGACTACCTTCAACAGTTACCATACTTGGTCTCTCCTTCACCTTTCAGCTAGCAACAAAAAAAAAAAAAAAAAAAAAAAAAAAAAAAACAACACCTTCTCTCTCTCACTCTTAAAACAACTGACAACCATCTTTTAACCTAAATTGATTCATTTCACGCCGACCCTTCTCCTCTTCACAACAGCTCACAAAAACAACGACCTCTCTTCTCTCAGTAACCATTGAACACAACTCAGCCATGGCCATGAGTAGATGCCTAGGAAAAAGTCTATTACATGTCGCGAGGACATGATCGCTACTAGTTTTTCTAGCAATGATGTTGATGATCATGAGTCATTAAGGGCTAACCAAGAACATGCACTCAACTCACGACGCAGGCTCGTTGAGTGCGATGTCGCAACGTTGAGGGGGTCCCTTCACAGAGGGATCTATTTACTCGCAAGTGCGAGGTTTAATGAAATGACGACCTTTCAATGTATGTTTGTTTTGCTTTCATAATGATATATTTGATATTTTTTTGAAAAAATAATATCATTTAACGAATGCAATTTCAAGTTTAATAGCATTGAGGTTGTGAGAATAATAACATCGATATTTAGATCATCGATGAAAATTCTATTATTTCAATGGAGTTAGGTTTTCAAACATCTAAATAGAAATCACAGGTCGATGCATGATTTTAACTTAAATATTTTTTATGTTAATTTGGACTGTTTATTGAAATTACTAAAATTTTTCTTTTATAAATTTTTACTTTAAGAAAAATTTTGAATGGGAAAGAGTTGATAATAATGTTGAGAGGAGGGTTTGGAAGAATCATATTGTAATTAGGTAAAATTAAATTTAGCATAAATTTTTTTATTCCAAATATTAAAATTTTGTTTTTCATTTTCTAACAGATAATTAATTTATACCATATAGGTTGCGTGATTTTTCATACGAGACGTAAAAGAAAGGAAGCTTCCAAGCTGGAATGACGTGGCGGTTTGAAAGAATTTCAGACCGTCGTACGTCTTAGAGATTGTATGTGCAAAATATATTTAGCACATGATGTTCGTGCATTTCACTCGATGATCACAATCCGATAAGGAGAACCAGATGCGGCGTGTTCATGGTTCTGTTACCATGCAAACCGGCAGCTCTGTTATGTTTGTTTCACATGCGAAGCGGATGGTAAGATATTTTTTTCTTATTACATCGATTTTTTATTAGTTATTTTTTATAAATATATTTAACTGATAATATATTTTTATTATAGGCTATAGTTCTTAGACACGAGTCAAGTCCGATGAAGCTTTTTGTTGAAACGCATATACAGAGTGATAACCGCCAAAAAAGAATGATGCAGTTCGTTGATAACCGAGCACAGCACTTTGTGATATGTTGGTTTTCAATCTTTTTTTTTTTGAAGTTATTATTTTCTTGAATTTAATGAATTTATTTTTCTTTCTAGGATGCATATAATAGTTGGTTAAAGGAGAGATACATGTACGATCCTTCATCCCATCCGAATATCGATCCGAATTGTGGTTGGAGCTTTGGAGGTAGAATTGTTCGATGGACCCGATAGAAATTGAGCGTACAAACTCTCTAATATTACGATCGAGAACTTGCGGATGACCCTAGGTCTGGAGCTAGCCAAACCCAGCTGTGATTAGGCTTGGTAGTGCACCAAGCCCTAGGAGATAGGTCTGGCGTTAGCGTTACCCAGCCACGCTTGAGCTTGGTAGTGTGCCTAGCTCAAGCACGTTGGATTTGGCGCTGGCCAGACTCAAGAGATTATTGAGTTTAACACCATCAATTTTATAGATTTTTATATAAAATCATAGATGAATTATTTCTCAACAAATAGACTTAATTAAACAAGTCTATACTCCACCAAGACCATTAGATGTATTAAAGTCTTTCATGGCCAATCATTTCTTCATCTTTTAGCTGGAAAAAAATAAGTGAAATACGGCTCAAAATGCAACTTAAAATATTACAAAGATAAAGTTACACTTCCTATTTTCTCCATAAAAGGACAAAACTCATGGGTTATAAATACACCATGAGACCTTCATAACAAAGATGCACAATCTCCATTCTCTATTGCATATATATATATTTTCAGAGCATCTTTTTCTGGAATATTATTGTATTTTCTCTTTTTAAAAAAATACTTATTTAAGCAACAAAAAGTTCCCACCTCTACCAAAAAGGACCTTTGCAGGCATGCCACAAGCCTCTTTAGCCTACCAAACACCAAGTAGTCTTAGGATTAACCGATTATTCGATTTGAGAGTTTTGTTTATAGACTACTTGGATTTTTGGAACATCATTAAGTATGAAACTTTTGGTACTCAGTCTTATAAGTTTTTGAATTTAATGTAAGATATATAATTTGAATTTAGTTTATTCTTACTATATATTTTTTCATCTAGTGGTTGGCTTTGTTGTTCAATTTATTTTATGCTATATGTATTGCATTTAGTGGTTGGCACTTAACTTAATTATTAATTTTTAAATTTGCTTATTTTTTAATTTATTTTCATTTGGAATATTAATGAAATAAATTTTGTAATAAATTGGTTTTCAAATTATTTATTATATTTAAATCTTTTTTATTGTTTTATATGTTATTTGAATTGTTTTTACTTTTCTAGTTTCATTTTTTTTCTTCTTATTGTTGGGATTTTTTTAAGATTTTCTTGAATTTTTAAAAAAGTTAATGTTTTAATTTTTCATGTTTTGAAAAGTGAATTTTCTTTTAATAGTTTAAGGGGAATTTTTATTCAAAAATTAAAAAAAGGCATATAAGAGTAAATATGAATATACAAGGACATATGAGATTGAAAACAATCTTAAAATAATATATGAAAGAATACTATCAATGTATAAGAATAAATGGATTAATTAATCTTTTTTATGATGTTGAGCCACATGTGTTGGGATTATGGTGCTTGGTTTATGGAGTTGTTTTTCATTGCATGATTATAATTGTCATGCATGTTTTTTTTTTTTTCATCTTTCTTTAGTTTATAGATAGCCTTATCATATACAATGAAGAAAATATTACGTTTTATATATTCACACATCTAAAAGTGGTCTCTCCACATATATGCCGAGATTGAAATTTAGGATGTCTCTATTAATGAATATAGAGATATCATGTTATCAATAAGCTATTGCAGAACTCGAAACTAAGTTCTTACTCTGTTTAAATCTTTTCTTTATTGATTAAATCAACCATTGAAGTTAGGGGTGAGTAAAAAAATTGAAAAACCGATTATACTGAAAAAACTGAAAAAAAACCGAACCGTGAAAAAAACCAATTAAACCGATTAGAATTTTGAAAAAACCGACCGGTTCAGTTTTAGTTTTATAAACCTGAAACCGAATCTAACCCAAACCGGAAAAAACTGAGTCAAATCGAAAAAACCGAACCGAACATAAACCGAAAAAACCGAGCCAAACCGGTTTGAACCAGTTTTTGTTATAAAAAACCGAACTGAACCAAAACTAGTCGGTTTGAACTGGTTTTGGTTTGTTTTAAATATTTGATTTGGTTATTTTTTTATAAAAACCGAATCGAACCCCTAATTAAAGCCATAAAATCTATTTTATTGAGATAACATATCCCCTATTCTTATTTTTCTAAGATGGGTTTGATTTAGTTAATTGGCTCCTTGATTGTTTTTTTCCTTGGTGCTTTAGCATAAACAATACCTTTTTAAATATTAATATCTCACTGATGAGTTTTGATCTTATTATACAATTTCGTTTTTTTTTTTTTAAAGAATCACCTTTATAAATACTAATGAAAAGAAAATTAATTCACAATGATTTAAATCCTCCCAAGAATAAATAAATAAATAAAACACCACAAACATTAAAATTAAAATTAAAATTAGTTATATCTCTTTAATTGAAATCTTTCTTGAACGTGCCAAATACGATGAAGTTGATCTTTCTGTGTTCATCACTCTTGAATCTTGCGAGGTTTGAAAATCACCGTAAACATTTCCTGTAGGCAGTACAAAAATCCTTAGATATAAATACCCAGCAGCGAGAAAAGGAGAATGCCCAACTTATTCATCTGCAAGCACAGAAAAAGAAAAAGAAAAAGAAAAGAAAAGTTTCAATCATGGCTTCACCTTCCAAATCACTTTATTACAAAGTAAAATCCGCATTTCACGCTGCACCAGTTAAAGGCTAACAAGCTCTCAATCTCACTTACACCCCATACACGTGTGATTTCTCTATTAGTTGTTTGCCTCTTCTTTTTATTTCTCTTACAAGCTCCTAGCTTTGACCACCTCAATGAACTCCACCATGTCATGAACACAACTTCACACGATGAAAGCCCAGACCCCGCTGAGTGGACAGTGGACCCGGGTTGTCTCGCTGCTTTTTCGACCCGAGTTGTTGAGTCGGACCACAAACACCATCATCACACACAAACTCTAAAGATTGCATGCCCATCATGGCTCTCTCTTTAGACCCTATTAAAGCCCTTCCTTTCACTTTTACATTTAACACTACACACCATCAGCTGAACTTGAGCCTGCCATTCCGGAGATGACTGAGCCTGAGCCTGAGCCTGAGTCTCCATACTCTGTTGCTGAAGCGGTTCCCGGCACGCCTGGGATCCGGGAAATAAGGCCCGAAAAGGGTTCTGAGAATTTCAGGTTTTGCAATGAACAGAGTGGAAATGAAGGTAACCAGGGGACAAGGAAGGTTGGTTTGAGAGCAGAGATCGACACGTCTCCTCCGTTTGGATCGGTCAAGGAGGCTGTGACACGGTTCGGTGGAAGCGGGCCATGGGTGCCATATTACTATAGGATTGGAGAAAGTTATGTAAGTAATTCATTTCTTTTTTTCTTTATTTATTTTCTCGTATTGATCATAATTTAAATTCTTTTTTTCAACATAGTGTTCAATTGGCAGTTTGAGAATTAGTCATGTTAAGGTTTTGATTCTTGTTGCGTGTGAGCAAGATCGATGAGCCGTTTGTCCATTGCTAAACTAAAAATAAAACATGGGAAAAAATGTGTTATTATTTCTTCGTTAATTTGTTTTTATATCAATAAATTTGTATTATGGAACTAAAATTTGTTGGTAGATGAAGAATGCTTGCCTAGGCCTATAAAGTCAAGTCTGTTTAGTTTCTTTTTTTAAAAAATTTAAAGTAATTAGTGAATGATTAATTTTTTATTTAAACAAATATTTTGTTATCAATTAAAATATATTCAAAAACACTTTCAAAAAAATCAGAATCTAAATGTTATTAAAATAAATTATGCTCGCGAGCTTAGCCTATTGGTTGAATCACGTACAAAATCAAGATATATAGTGAAGAAAAAAACATATTATATATATATATATATATATATATATATATATATATATATATAGATGACAATGATCACATTTTAGGTCATAGTTCCATACAAAAAATACTTCTCAATTAACTCATTTATTTGATGTTATAGCAGCTTTTATTTTTTAAATTATTTTTTATTAAAAAATATTAAATTAATGTTTTTTAAATATATATTTTAATAATTTTAAGGTATTATGTTAACAATAAAAAAAATTATATTTATATATTTTTAATTGAAAAACATCAACAATGTTAAACAGAGGATATATATAGATTTAGTTCATTCTAATATTGGGTAAACTACACCTATAGCCTCCCAAGTCTGCTTTTCTAAAATAATATGTTTAAATTTTATAAAAACAAGTTATTTTACCGGAAATTTGTGTCTTTAAAGGTTAAATAAAAAACTATTTAACTTCCAAGCACATCAATATTAAATATAGTGCTATATTTAAGTTCTAGAAGAAGAAAAAAACATGTTTTTAGGCAATATTCCTTTTTTTTTTTGTGATTCTTATAAAATATTTTTTTATTAGAATCATAGTTTTTTGAATAAAGGTTAAAGGCAAATAAAACTAATATTCATAAAAGTCTAAATTACCAGTTTAGGAGAAGAAAAAAAATATTTCTTTGATCAAATATTCCTTTTCATATCCATGGGTTTCTTTTTTTGTTTTGACAAAAAAGATTTTTTTTATTGGAAGTTTTATTTTTTAAACAAAAACTTATTATAATCTGAAAAAGCAAGTTTTAATTAAAAAAACAAAAATTCATAATTCGATATTTTTTAAGCAATTATATAAAAAGTAAAATAATAATTAATTCAAAAAATTATATAGAAATTTGGAATAAAAATAACAAAATAGTAATTTTGTTCTCATTGAATATTCCTAAGAAATTTTTAATTTTTTTCTCCATATTAGTTTCATATATAATTATTCATAGATTAAGCTTTAATATTACCATAAAAATTATAATCTTATATATAAAAACATGGAATAAAGGAATAATCTTTTAATTATCATTATAATAATTTTATTTAAAAAGAACTTTATTCTATAATTATAAAAAATTAAATTGAAAACATCATGTGAGCAAAATTTCACACAATGTGAATTCCAGATCCCTCCCTTACAAATAGTTGCCTGACTGTTCATTGTTGTTTAATCAAGATCGATGGCTTCGAAATTACATAAAGATACCATGCTTCAGTTCAAAACTTCTCTCTAATTTAGCCCCTTTGAATATTCTTATTGAAGAGATCAATTTTCTAGTAGATTGATCTTCCTTACTCCTTCAATCTTTGACTGCCAGAAACTACTTTCTCAATAATACTTCACACTGTCTCAGTACCCAACGTGGAGCCTATATTTTGCTCTAAAAAGGTTTCATATGAGGAATCTACTGGTATTTGATTTCCTAATCTGATGTGTGATCTTTAAAGCATGCATTGCAATTTGCACATGGTGTATTTCTGCACCTTCCCTTTCAGATAATAACCATGAGCTACAGGGCGTTGAGGATATCGACATAAAAAAGGTGGAGGAGCAAGCAGCAGAATTGGAGAAGCATCTGATTGTGAAAGAATTGGAAACACTCGATGTCCTTGAAGAACTTGGAACGACAAAAAGGGTTGTTGAAGAGTTGAAGCAGCAGCTGCAAAAGGAAGCGCTTAGATGCATGGCAGTTCCTGATGAACCGATGTCAAGTCCTGCTATCAAAGAAATGAACAAGGGAAACTATAGTTTTCACGTCAACAATAGCGAACAGAGGTTAATAAGCTTAAGCCCTTGCCCTACGGCATCGCCTGATCTGATCTTAATGGAGTTGAAGCAAGCGAAATTGAACCTTGGTAAAACCATTAACGACCTTGGGGTGATTCAAACTTCTGTTGAGTCTTTGAATAAGAAAATGAAGAAAGAGAAAACCTTACTCAAAAAGACCCGTGAGAGGCTAACATCAAAATTTGCAGGGGGGTTATCTCTGGAGGAAGAGCTGAAGCAAGCAAGAACGAAGCCGCATATTGCAGATGATGTTGAAACTGATTACAAGGCAGGGTATTTAATGAAAATGGATGAAGTCCAAAAAACGGAAGTTTTAAAAGGAATGTTAGCTGAAAACATCAAGACTAACATCAGAACTGCTGAATTGAGGTTGCTGGCAGCCAAGAAGATGGAAGAAGCAGCAAGAGCAGCAGAAGCTGTTGCCCTGGCAGAAATCAAGGCTCTATCAACTGATGAGAGCTCATCGGGATATGCCTTGCCAGAACCAGAGAAAGTTCCCTCCTTTGAAGCAAGATCTCCTCTAAATCCTAAAGATCAGAAGGCCGAGGAGCTTTCCCAGAAGAAAGTGGAAACTTTGAAGCTTCCAAAGCAAGAAGTTCACTTTACTAAAATGTCTATTCTAAATAAGCTAAGGGAAGCAACGGAAGAAGTTAAACTAAGCAAACAAGCCTTAGAAGAGGCTCTGAACAAAGTCGAAATGGCCAATAGAAAGCAAGTTGCTGTTGAAGAGGCTATCCGCAAATGGATGCCAGAGGATGATCAAGTGGGACAGGACGCATATTATCATACCAGGCTTGGTAATTTCCATTTGCATCCATCCGATCAACGGCAGGATTCTCCATTAAATGAAGTGAACAACCCCAATCTAATTGGTGATGGCCCGAAGCCTGTTCTGAGAACCACAGTTTCGATGAGGGATGTTCTGAGCAGGAAGCAAATTAGAGCGGAAGAATATGTTGCAGCAAGGCCAGCAGAAGGCGGCACAGAGAGGCAAAAGGTGGCTTTGAGTCAAATGCTTCATGAACTGAGGGAGGATCTAACGTTTCATCCAAGAGTCGAAAAACATGGAGGTGAACAGAAGCAGCAGTTCTATACACAAAGGAGAAAGTTTGGGTTCATTCATATATCGCTGCCCATGACAAAACCAGGCAAGAAAAAGATGCAAGATTTGAACAATATGAAGATGCATTAAGATGCAGTAAATTAGTTTCTGGTTGTGTAGTGAAATGTTTTTAAGTACTTTGTATTGGTTTGGAGTTATGATTTTAGCTTGCTTGTGCTGCTAATGTATGCCCTTGTAGGTTTGTATCCTTTTTTCTCTTAGAGATAGATGATGTATTTTGTATGGTGTACTTGCTGCTCTATCGTCCCTGGACTTGGCTCGTACTCTGAGCTGGGTATTTCATATTAATTTTTCCTATGGAAGGCATTGGGAGTCTGATGAGCTATTCACTTACATGCATCTATCTTATGTTACTGTCGAGGGACAAATTTAAATCCGGATGACATGAAAGAGTAATATAAATTATATTTTAGAATTTTATATAATAATTTAAGTTATTTGGTTGAGATGATTCTTTGATATGATATTAAAACATTGATGATCAGTGGTCACGAGTTCGAATCTCACCATCCCTATTTATTTGATAAAAATTAAGCACAGGTAATGTGAACCTGTACAAGTTTTAAGCCCAAATGACTTTCACTTTAGAGAATGTGTTAGAGAATGATATAAACCTAACCAAATAATTTAAATTATTAGATTAAAATGATTTTTTAAGAAATAATAAATAACTATCGTTTTTCTAATCATGCACAAGAAAGTCCCCTTGAGACAAGTCAGGTGACTTTGGAGCAGGAGTGACAAAACATTTAGAACTAATTGAACATTATTTATGCCTTTTCTTATGTCATAGATGTACTTTACTAATTCAGATTCTGGCAAATATGAACTGCTACTTTGCTGAAGTATCCCGGACAGGAGTCCATAAAATGAGGAGATGGTTGTGACGGAGCTGTGGCATGTGCATTTGTCCGTGTCCTGTGTTAGAGAAAAATACTCTTTAACGCTTGCTTTGTATATTTTATTTATTTACTATGTATTTATTCTAACTAAAATATAATTAAGCACTTCCATTGTAGATGAAGATGCAAAAATTAGGTTGAATATAAAGTATTACTATCATGGCTATTAGACATGTATTTTCCGTCCACCCAGTAACTTAAAGGCTTTACGTGTTTGGTAGTGTAGTTGTATTTGTTTTTTAAAGTGTTTTTTAATTTAGAAAGGTATTAAAATAATAATTTTTTATTTTTTAAAAATTATTTTTGATATAAATATATTAAAATAATCTAAAAACACTAAAAAATATTAATTTAAAATAAAAAAAATAAAAACAAACCGGTTAAACAACGGACAATTGCTTCAATTTTGAATGCGCGGGGGGAGCAGCATTCAGGGGCAAAAAATGTTATCGTTTTGAAGGGTGTTGACAAAAATACCTTGAACGTGTTCGCAGGTGCTCTTATCTTACCACAGCAATCACGACACGTACCTCGATGCTTCTTACGTGTCAACTTCTAGTTGGAAGTCGATGCACCTTCTCGTCCTTTTCTTCTTTTTTTTTTCGCAGCCGCGGGAAAAGTTTTTCACTTTACGAGCTAAGATTATTATTTTTATCCTTTTTGGCCCGCGCAATATTAATTGGCGCCTTTAGCGTTATCATTTGAGAAAAAATAAATAAATAAAATTATAATCAACTAATGGGGGTGTTTGCGAGTATTACTTTTTTAATTTCTAATATATTTTTTGAAAATTTAAAATAATATTTTTGAAGTATTTTTATTTTTATTTTTATATATTAATATAAAAAATAAAAAATATTTTTTTTAAAAAAAATAAATACTTATAAAATTACCCCGAACCATAATCCAAACAAAGAGTTGTAGAAAATTCTGCAGAGCTTGAAAAGGTACTTTAATGGGGAACCAGCCAAGAACCCGCAAAAGGGTCCGTGGAATCCGTCGTGCTCCTGATGGAAGTGCCTTCGAGAACTGGTATCTAAACTTATAAAATGCTGTTCTTAATTTGTTCTCTGTTTTTTTTTTTTTTATTATTATTAATTACTAGTAGTTTTTTTTCTTCATTCTTATACACATTGCAGCAACAATTGTGGGGTTTTGGTGGCAATCGCTTTGGCTGATTTGCATGAATGTGAAGCTGGAACCAAAAACAATGTGAAGAGATTCAAAGGCTTGGATGGAAAACAAAACGTTGTCCAACAAAGCTTTTGTGACCAACCCAGATCGCCTTTCCGTCTCTTCATGTACTACATCATTTTGGGGTTTATTAGTTTTCATTTAAAAAACAAATTAACAACTTCCAATGATTGTGCCCCTTTTGTCTGTTCATATTTGTGCAACTCAAACTGTTAATAGGACTGATTCTTTTAAATTGAAAACATTTGCTTTATTTTGTGGACATTTTTCTAGGGAAGATTTCATGAAGACTGGCAAGATTTGGAACATAATTGATATTGATCGTAAAGGGTTCGAGACTTGGGGGAACATGTTAAAGGAGGTATGATCATAAGTACAGTTGTCTGTCATCTGCACTCTATAGTGGCCTAATATCCTATCTGATAAGCGAACTTGTTTTGGCTGTACAGGAGAGGCAACCATACATCACGAGAGCTGATGAGATTAACTCGGCTCATGTTAAATGTTTGATTCAAGATATTGATCATATGTCAGAGGTATTTTTACTTTATATGCCAAGTCTCATTGTTAATTCAAGACTTTGAATTTCGTTTTTCTGTCGAGCTCTATTTGTTTTAGTGGGAATCTTTATTTGCAATGATGAAATGAAGCAAGAACTGCATTGTTGATGTTATGTATTCGATTGTTTTTGAGCTATAAAGTTGTGGTATAGGAACCGAACACAAGTATATATTTCGTGGCTAACAGGCATCGTTATGGCGTCTCCATCCTACTCCCATCAATTTATTTTTTTTTCCTGTGGGGGTTTGTAATTTCAGTTTACGTTCTTCTTTGGCCCAGAGTTTCCTTGTTTTTGGGCTCACAATTGAATATTTATACCCAGTGAATTTATAGAGTGAACTTGGATGCATTTTTCTTTCTTATGCCAAAATTGCTTGTAGACGCAATTTCCAGGAGGTGACTTGTACTGCTCATTAATGCATGATCTTGAAATAACTTGACTTTTGGATTATTCCACATCTCCCATGTCCCTTTCATTTTGCTTTCTATCTATGTCGTTAAGTTGCGTAGTGGTGTAGGTAATGGTTTCAGATAATGGAAATCTATCTACCTAATGTAAATAAATTAGCTTATGTTTATCATGTCCCATCTGCTGATATATTTATATTCTCAGATACTGTCACCCAGCCCCTCCTTCTAACTCAATCTGCTTTCTAAACAGTGCTACCAAACTTCTATTTTCAATGGAGGTCCATCATATTTATCAATCTTAAACTTTTTAAAGATTAAGCTGATGAGATCATTTTTTGTAGGTAAACGATGAGGCAGATTCAGCAATGGTTGGGAAGTTTGATCCGGTGAGTATACTTCTGAGGCTCACAAATCTTCCATAAAATCATTGTTAAAGCCGCAAGGCGCTAAAAGGTGTCGAGCTTCTAAAATGCTCGAGGCGCTAGGTGCATGCCTTAACGAACCAAGGAGATATGCCACAATTAAAAAAAATATATGTAAAATAATATTATATTGTAATATATAAATCTAAAATATATATCTTCCCAATTAAGATTAGATCTTTAGAAAATAAAATGTAAAATATATAATATTATAACATAGTCATAGAGTTGTATTTTTCACCCATAAAACAAAATAAGATAATTTAAAATAACAAATAGTCAAATAGATTAAAAAACAAACTTAAATATCATCATCATTATTCATTAATCTTCAAAAAATCAACATCAACGGTGCTTTCCTCTCCTTCACTTGGCCTTCATATCATTGAGGTTTTTCAAATAGTTGTACTTTCATGCAATCTCTCTTATTGAAAGTGAAATGTAAAAATATTGTGAAATATAATTTTAATTTACTGAATATATGCTAAGTACCAACTAAATTTTTTAATTTTCGTATGAACTATGAATGCAGGTATACTATCAACTGAAGTTTAAAAAGCACAACAAGAACGAAAAAAAATAAAAAAAATAAAAATTTCAACACCATTAAAATGGACATGGACATGTGAAGAGAGAGAGAGAGAGAGAGAGATAATAAAATATAGAGCGCTAAAAAAAATATTTAAAGTATGACTTGTTCTATACTTCTGTTGTTCTCCTCTGTTCAACATCATTGTTGAAAAGTAAAAGTGTGGCTGATGTTTCTCTTCTAAGGTGATTTTCCTTCACTTTAATAATTTTTTATTTTTTTACCCTAATTTTTGTATTTTACAAAAATAAATACCCCCTAAAGAAAGAAAAAGAAAAAGAAAAATTCATCATGAAAAGATATATATTTTAAGCAAGCACTCCTAGCATCCACTCGCTAGGCGATTGCCTAGGCAGCATTTTATTGAAATTCATCGCTTGTGGTTAATAAAGGCGTTGTGGCCTTGCTGGAGAGCTTAAGCGAGTGCCTAAGTGCCTTTTGACAACACTGGATAAAATTCAGTTGCCTTTCAATTGTTCTCATTCACGTAGTTGTTTATATATCAGTCTATGAGTGATCTCCTGATTATTCTTGTTTGAGTCCTTGGCAGTTCTATGAACACTCTGAGCACTGCGACAACTCTGACAGCTGTTATAGTTTTCAGTACAAAGATTTTGAGAGCTTTAACACATGGGAATGGTACCACTTCATCTATTATGCTCTGGTTTTGGCTGTCTTTAAGTACCAACAAAGCTACATTTTCTGCTTAAGCATGGCATTTCTAGTACACTGAACTTTACCTCATGACTCAGGGAAATGGTGAGAACGTGGATGGCTAAGAGTTCTCGCTGAATTTTGAAGATCAAATTTAAAGGTTCCCTTGCACTGGACTGATATAATGGAACCACCTGACTGGAAATGGTGGAAAATGCGGAGAATTTTTACCATTACCTATCTTCTAAAAGGCAAGTCGATTGGCTATTGTATAGTATCGTTAGGAGTTTAGGGCTCTAACCATTTAGCTAGCAATTTTCTTTTGGAATTAAATTTTTTTACATTTTGGGGTCCTGTGATCTGAAATACAACCGAGTAATTTGGACTCGAGATGCAGGGCTTTTTGTGAATGTTTATGTGAACTCGGCATTTCCAGTGCATTTAACGTGTTTTGCTCAAGGGTTTTAGCCTCCAACATTCGTTGTGAGTGGAGTGGCTGGAAATTTTTCCTAGAGAAAGTTTGTCGGATTATTATTTGTATGTTGAGCCTGAGTAGTGTTATCTTTCAACTACCTTGGATTCAAACTCTATATCAATATATAAACAGTCATATAGTCATTCACTCATTGTGAATGATGGTCGGCCTTGCAATTTCTATTTTTTATCTATAAAAGGTTTATTTTCTTGCCTTCTTTGTTTTCTAGCTCTTTAATTCTTATAATATTTCTCTCTCTTTAATTCAATACATGTTCTTTTCCTTGTGTTGTAGTAGAGTAGATAACCTTTTCTCAATGTTGGAGGTCTTAGATCCCGGATTCTATTTGATTTTTTGTTTTTTTTAAATTAAATTTTATATCATGTAGTTTCTCTTTTTTAAAGATAAAAACAATTAACTAGTAACATCTTCAATGATAGTTGGCCTTGATATGCAATTTTAAATTTTTTTTTTTTACTAATTTCAATACTGTTTATTTTTTTTTGCTATTTTTGTTTTGTAGCACTTTAATTCTTATAATATTTCTCTCCTTCTTTATAACCTTTTTTTAAGGTTGGAGGTCTTAGATCCCCGAATCCTATTTGATTTTGCGAGGTTGCTACTTATCTTCTCTTAAATTAAATTTTATATCATGTAGTTTCTCTTTATTTAAAGATAAAAACAATTAATTAGTAACATGTTGATGAGAAGATTATCTGAGTGAGCAACACTCACATCATACTCTCATTGCGGGGTGCATTGATATTTTTTAGGTGGTGTTCTGGAATGGTTTTTGGTTGGATAAGGGAGTCGTCATCTAGTATTATGGTAAGAACCATAATTGGTTTTTTAGAGATTTTAGACAAGAAATTGGTTGTGTAAAGGAAAGATATTAGCATCCCTAGTACGCCTTACCTGAGATAGGTTATATTGTTTTTTTCTCGTTGTTTACTATGGTCTGATGATATTTCTACTTCTATCAGTATACTATAGCGAGTTTACTACGATGAACAAAACCTAGTTTTCTAGATCAAGAACTTGGTGTGGAATTGTGAAACGTCTTTAATTATCATTCAGGTTTTTTTAGGATAAACTTGGATTTTTTTTGCCATCATGTCATTCCAAATAATATCTCGGATAAAATTCCATGTAGTTTTTTTTATCCTTATATTATGAGTGAATGAATTGTAATATTTCCAATTATATCTTGGATATTAACCCCTCTCTCTCTCTCTCTCTCTCTCTCTCACACACACACACACACACACACACACACATATATATATATTAAAATGAGTAATAATAAAATTATTATTCCTAATAATATTTTGGATATTATTCCATTTTAGTTTTTTTATCCTTATATTAAAAGTGAATAAAATATTTCTCTTGTAAAAAATAAATTTTTAATTGTTTTGAAATATAGACCAAAATGCTTTAGAATTTTTTTTTAAGATTTTTTTTAAATGCTCAAATAATTTTAAGGATTTTTGGCCATATACAAAAAAAAAATTATATATTTTTATTGTCTTTTAGGCTTTGTTTGGAAAATCCATTTTATTTTGTAATAAAACTGTCAAAACATGTTTAAGAAGGTGTTTATCAAATACACTCTTAAACCAAAAAAACTCTTAAGCAAAAAGATTGCAAGGTAAACAAGGTCTTAACTTTTGACTCGACAAGGCTGACCTGAAATCTTTAGTTTGACTATAAATCGAATCAAAGATCCTGGTTTAACCAACAAACAAACCAAAAACAAAATTGAAGCAAAAAACAGATTAAACAAAAAAAAAACACAAAAACTCTAAAATTCTTGAACAAAACGGATTAAACCCCAAAAAAACAAAAAAAAACATGAAGAACAATCATCCTAAACCCAGCAATGTGGATTCCAATCAGACCTAATACCGTCAAAACAAAGGCACAAATATGTTAGAAATCATGAAATGATCAATAATCTATTACCCATTCACTTTGATTATCAAAGAATCAACATGATTTTGTCAAAATGAGTTTTGATTCAAAACCAAAATTCTAGGATTAAAACTCTCAAAAACTTGTTATTGATGCAAATAAACCCTAAATTATTTACTAATCAAGTTGCGTGAATGGTTTAGAGCAAAGAATTGGACCAAAATTGGTACAAATCATTGGGCTAAGACATTGTTCTTTCCAAGAATATGAAGAAAATTGCCTTAAAAACCTAGAAAAAAAACTCAACACTATCAAACCACAGAAGTTGGCATTTTTTACCTTTAAAACATGATTTCTTCATTCTAACAAGTTATACTACCATAATAAAACATGTTCGAAAAAAAAAACTAAGAAATAACATCAAAATCATGTAAGAGGTTCTAAATTTCAAAACTACCAACTTAAAACATCATATATATATATATATATGCAATTTGGATTCAAATTATTTTTCTAAACCTTCAATAAGACCTAATAGAAACCTACAAACCAATAAAATGCATCATAACAATAACCATAACCTTGCTGCTATATTTGGTAGATTTTAAAATCACTCAATTTCATCAAAACTCATCTAATAAACATCACCTAAGTATTTAAGAACATCAACAAATAACTTAGAACAAGATTTAAACAATAAAAACAATATTTTCAAATATTAATTGAAACGAAAACCACAATCAATGTGATAAAAAAATGCTTTGAAACATCATTAAACATGCATGAACAAGCTAGTGACGTGCCTTATTAACATTATCTACTAGACTACGTAAATGTTTTATACCTTCCAAGCTCTAACAATAGTTGCTACCATTTCTTTTTCAAGGTTGTTACTTTCTCTTAAAGTTGAGGAAATCTGGTACTAGGCTCTTGAACCTTCACATTTAGGGTTCCTTTTTCAATATTATTCTGTTTTCTTTCTCTCTTTTCTCCCCACTACCATGATTTTCCAGGGGTATTTATAGGGTTTCAAGCTAGGATTTTTATGGATATAATCAAAGATGGATCCTTATTCATCAAAGCTTGACCCTTTGATCAAAATGGAAGAGTTTTGGGTATGTTTTATGGCTGTGAGTTTTGTACCTATGTTGGTTTTACAATGGTGATTTCACAACTTATTTTTGGAGATTTTGGTGCTTTTCCCAAACTTGGAGACCAAGAAGCTTATTTCTGACATTTTGATCTTAAAAGAAACGTGACCAACATTTGATAAGAACCCACTAAGAAGACTTGAAGTATGAACAAACAAAAACAGATTAGTGGTTTTATGAAATGGATATCACAATCATCGATGACTGAGTTACCCACTTTCAAGGTTTTGTCAAAGCAATTGCAACGTCATCATCATTGAAGACCAGTTGAAGTTGGTAGAGGGGGTGTACATCTTTTGTTTGGATCCAACTTTGCTCGATTTAGAGGTTTGTAGCTTCACATCCATTTGCTTGAAGGTGCCAACTTGATCATCTCATAATCTGCAAATGTATTGATGGCTGATCAGGGACAAGATGTTGTTGAGATCATTGAAGAAAATGGAATGTAAACATTTGATATGAGTAGTTGATCTTTATAAAGGGGGTGATTCTTAGTTAAATGCTGGTGGTTATAACCCTTGAGATAGTCAGAGATGTCATATTCATTCGCTTGAAGATGCCTACTCGATCAACCAAAACTATAAAAAAAAGGTGAACAGTAGTTGAACGACGCGTCATTCAATCCCTTCATTAAATCTGAGTAACATGTCGTCTAGGTTAAACCCTAAAAATTAGGGTTTTTAATTTGGGATTTGAAAAACTTCAATTTAGTCCTTGTTTTTCTAATTTTTTTTAATTGTACCTGTAATTACTTCATAACTTTTAATTGCATGCAAGTTTACCCCCATCCAACTCAATTATCTACCCTAAAGTTCAGCATCCTTTTCATCTTGGTCCATAGTTTCTGATTTGTGCATTTTAATCCTCAATTGACCATCAAACTTTCAGTTTTATTTAATTTGACCCCTGATTTTACTCATTACTACCCCTAAAATTATGTGCTACTTACAGATTGGTCCTTGGTCTTGGAAATTTATAATTAGGTCCTTAATTGGATTTAAAACTTTAATATTTATGCAATTAAGCCCCTAAGTTGACCAAATTAACTCTTTAAAATTGCAATTCGACCCCTAGACTTTAATTTCTTCCAATTAAAGTCTAAATTGACTTTAAAAAATCAATTTTTCTTGTAATTAAAACTTTAATAAATTTAATTTAAACCTTGAAAATTCTAATTGAGTCCTTAAACATCCAATTTTAAATTTTCCTCCTCCAATTGAACTTTTCTTGCCAATAGGACCTTCATAAGTAAAAAATATATTGTCAAGTTCTCAACTTTGGGTATTTTAATCCTTGTTAACTAGTCTTTAGCAATTTTCTGGATATTTTTCTTATTCTTCCTACTAATGTATATATTTTTTTATTTTTTTTGTATTTTGCATATTTTTTGTATATTTATGTGAGGTCCTAAAATGGATAACAAACAGATGCCCCCTCTGTACAATACTTACAGAGTAAAGACTTATCAAGTGCTTTGTGTTGTAAGTTTGTAAAGACAAACAAATTGTTCTTCAAACCTAATCCTCTCAAAACTTTAACTCGGTTGACCTAAAACTCTATGTTTGCAGCAATTTCTTTAAACCAAAATTATGATTCAACTGTTTCCATTGGGGAAATGAATTCTATCATTTTGGTAACTTGTGTATTAAGCTTTGTTAACCTGAAAGCATGCATCTCAACGATTCCCTTCAACTAGAATCTTGGTTTTACACTTTGATTAACTTAGATCCTAATCTGGAGATCCCTTTTAACTAGAACCAAAATCTCTGTCTTCAGATAGATTAACCTGAAATCTCAATTTGGTGATTCCCTTTAACTAGAACCAAAATCTATCTTGTAGCTCAGTTAACCTGAAATTCCAATATGACGATTCTCTTTAACCAGAACCAAAATCTCTGTCAATAGCTCGGTTAACTTGAAATTCTAATTTGGCAATTTCCTTTAACTAGAACCAAGATTTACGTCTATAGCTTGGCTAACCTGAAATCTCAATATGACGATCCCCTTTAACCAAAACCAAAATCTTTATCTTCAGCTCGGTTAACTTGATATCCTAATTTGGAAATTTTCTTTAACCAAAACCAAAATCTTTATCAATAACTCGATTAACCTAAAATCTCAATCTAACGATCCCTTTTAATAAGAACGAAAATCTTTATCTTCTAATAAGATAATCATATTCTCATAACTATTCTCTTATGCAACTCTTTTTTAGTAGAGTCTTTTCATCTCAAGAACTCGTGTTTTCAGTCAGTTGAACTGAAATTCTGAATCTCAGCGATTCCTTTCAACTAGAACCTTCATAAGGTGTCTTAACTATTCTTATTGAATCCAAAACATTATGATTGCGAGTTAAAAATTAAGATTCATGATGACGGGGTTCCCAAAACTCAGATTTCTTGATGCTAAGGTTTTTCTTATTCTTCATAATGATAGGGTTTGAACTTTCATTTCCTGAGAATCTTTTATTATTATTTCCTTGACAAAAATTAAACAGCATCGACTCATGAGTCTGCTTTTTGTTTGGCAAAAAATGTATCTTCTCAATAATTTGTTTTTAGCTCAGTTGACCTGAAATCCCATGTCTCAGCAATTCCCTTTAATTAGAACTATCTGAAGGCATCTTAAGTATTTTGATTAAATCTGGAACATTTGGATTATAAGGTTGGCATCTGATACTTCTCGATCATGGGGTTTGAAAATTTTGACATTCCTCGTTGCTAAGGAATATAGAAATTCCTAATGACAGGATTTCTTTCCTCTTTTTCTTGACTGCATGGTTAAAACTAAGATTCCTTACTATCATAATTCAATGATTATTTTTGTCAACTCTAATTTCATTATGTGTTTTTCCTATAAAATTAAAAAAACATTTATACAATGCTTAGGGGTTAGATGACATGTATGCATCCTTACCTGGTTTGAAATATAGGCCCTCTCCTTTTCGATGATCCATCATCATAGGGTGCCTTTGTTTGCTATCCAAAGCCTTTTTAATCCTCTGATTCACCAGCTCATACCATATGTCAATCCTTTGCTCGAATGTAAATGTCCAATCTAGGTTGTGTATGATGATTACTTCTCTCATTGTTTATCAAGCTTAACCATGCCTCTAATTGTGGTATTGCTTACTTTATCATGCAGGAGTTTTTAATAATTCATTTAACTTCTTGGATTGTTTAAAAAACTACCATTTGATCAGCTGTGTACATTCCGCCAATAATTATCAAAAGGTTTTCTAGTGTCAACCTCATCTTAAATTGTCAATGAGTCGTATAGTTATCGTCAGTTGAACCATACTCTTCAAGCATATGTTATCATTAACCACCATGGAATTGTTAAGTCATTTAAATATGCAGAAAAGGCTCATAATTGTATGCTTAATGTTCTTCATAATAAACTGCTCTCGGCTTGTCTAATCATATCGTGAAAAGAAATGTTTTTTCATTATCAATGATGTTCCCTTTATCACTCACATTCATGTAGTGAAAGGCACCTTAAATCGGCGGGCTTAAAATCATATTGTTCCCAATCAATCTAGATAGCATGCATGATACAATTCGGGCAATAAAAAAACAACCAGATTCGGATTCTGATGTAAAATGCACAACTGTCTAGTTTCATGGAAACAGTAATAATTCTCAATCCGACAGTTGGATTGGATTGAAATTTTATGTGTAGTCTCATAACATGCTTTCGTACATTGGGTTAAAATTTCAGGTCAATCGAAGTTCTGGAAGGCATTGAAATACTAGTCAATATAGGCTGTATGAATTTTGGTATTTACTTCCTTTTTACTTGTGAACTTCCTATTTGGCTAGGATTTTTTTCCTACAAGGATGTGACAACTTGTTTTAGGAATCTTCTAGTTCTACAAGGATCTTTAATGGGCTGTAATATAGTTTCCAAGTGTGGCAATGATTCATAAATGTTTCAAAATCCTTTTATTATAAGGATTTCTTATTCATCCTAGCTAAAACAAGGAAAGAAGACTTCAGAATTAATTTTACCTTTAGATCAGATTTCCTAATCTATTTGAAACTTTTTAAGGGTGACAAATCTGATTCTTGCATATTTAGGATTGTAATTTTCAAATTTTTATTATTTTTATTATTTTCTTTTTAGTCTTTGAGTTATTATTATTTATTTGAGTCAATTGTAAGTGGGCCTCATATAAGTCCATTTAAGGGGGGTTCATTAGGGTTTATTTAAGTTTAGAGTTAGTATAAATAAAGCCATAACCAGATATGTAAGTTAGACAATTCAAATTAATAAAACTTTTTGTTTGCCGCATTTTGTATGTGTGTGTTGGTGAGATACTCTCCCTTCCTTGGTTTTATAAAGAAATGAAAAACAACTTATCAAAGAACAACTGACTTCTTGGTGTCATCCTTATACTTCTTGTTTGCAAATCAATATTTGTTGGGTAGGGGTTTCCGTTTCCAATAATGTTGTTGCCTAGATACAAGTTATATTTGTATCACACTCTTATCAAACCTGATTTACTTGATTTTTCAGAATTGATGTCTTTGTGTGTGGGTTACGTGATCACATGATCACGAGGTTCACATCATTTGGTATCAAAGCCTGACTCAATTAATCAGGTTATATCCGTTTCGGGTCTGATCTTATTTCAAATCAGTTTTGGTCAGATTGTTATCTTCCTGCGTTATTCTTGATTAGTTGCATTGAATTGAGTCTTTTGAAATTAAAAAAATGTGTCATGTTAGTCTTTCTATCCAGAATTTCCTTTTTAGAGTAAAAAAAACAAAAAAAAAAACGTTATTTAGGACAAAGGGGTTTGTTTTGCTTCTATTTTCCATCCACTTATCAAACCATACTGTAATTGTTCCAAAATTGATATTCTGGTTATTTAAGGTGAAATTGCATAATATATCAATTTTCAACTCATTTGGACATCGTTTGGTTTAAGTTCCAAATTCAGGTTTTAAATGGGCTGATTTGCGTCAGTTTCACGTCTATACATCAAATCAATTCAGAATTAAATCAAACTTTATATTCTTGTTTTTTTTGCATGAATTCACTCTAAATATCAAATTTTAGACCATTTGAAAGTTGTTTGGTTTAAGGTCCCTTTTTGGGTCTAAAGGGTTTGTTACGTTCATCAATTGAAAGTCCATGTAATTATGGGTCAGTTTTCAGTCTCTAGTGTCTTCTTACTTTCTTTACTGTCATTAGCTTTCGTTTTAAGTTCTGATATCAAAAAATAAAATGCAAAAGGAGTATTACAATCAGGGTTTCATGTATTCTGACGAGGGTATTATGACAAAAGAAGAGGATTCAAAAGGAGAGGTGGTATCAGAAGAAGAGAAATAAGGAGATTAGTGTTCTAAAAAAAAAACCAAGGGTCTATGCCGTATTCTAAGGGAGATGCAACAAGAACTTGATGTGTTAACGATATTAGTTGATGCCCATCAAGCTTTATAAAAAGAGGAGCAAAAATGCCGCAATGATGATAGACGAAAGAGAAGGGCTGCTACCTTCATCCAAAGTTGTTGGCGACGATTGTTGGCAAGAAAAGAACTCCAAGGGCTTTAAAAAGAGACTAAAACTTTATCCCTTATCTCTGTTAATGATTCGAGGATGAATCCTCTTGAAGAGAGAGGGAATGACACGATCTAAACAATAAAAAAACAATCAGATTCAGATTTTGATGTAAAATGCACAATTGTCTAGTTTCATGGAAACAATCATAATTCTCAATCTAACCGTTGGATCAGATTTAAATGTTATATGCAGTCTCCTAACATGCTTTTGTACATCAGGTTAAAATTTCAGGTCAATCGAAGTTCGGGAAGGCATTGCAATACTAGTCAACAGAGGCTGTATAAAGTTTGCTATTTACTTCCTTTTGACTTGTGGACTTCCTATTTGGTTAGGATTCTTTTCCTACAAGGATGTGGCAACTTGTTTTAGAAATCTCCTAGTTCTACAAGGATCTTTAATGGGGTGCAATATAGTTTCTAAGTGTGGCAAGGATTCATAAATGTTTCAGAATCTTTTTATTACATGGATTTCTTATTCATCCTAGTTACAACAAGGAAAGAAGACTTCAAAATTAAATCTACCTTTAGATCAGATTTCCTAGTCTATTTGGAACTTCTTAAGGGTGACAAATCTGATTTTAGTATATTTAGGATAATAATTTTTGGATTTTTATTATTTTCTTCTTAGTCTTTGGGTTATTATTACTTATTTGGATCAATTATAAGTAGGCCTAATAGAAGTCCACCCAAGAGAGGTCCATTAGGGTTTATTTACGTTTAGAGTTAGTATAAATAAAGGCATAACCAAACATGTAAGTTAGACAATTCAGATTAATAAAACTTCTTATTTGCCGCACTTTGTGTGTGTGTGTTGATGATATACTCTCCCTTCCTTGGTTCTATAAAAAAACTGAAAAACAACTTATTGAAGAACAATTAATTTCATGGCGTCATCCTTATACTTCTCGTTCACAAATCAATATTCATTGGGTGGGGGTTTTCGTTTCTAATAGTACTGGTGCTTAGGTACAAGTTATCTTTGTGTCACACTCCTATTAAACCTGATTTACTTGGCTTTCCAAGAATTGATGTCTTTGCGTATTGGTTGCGTGACCACATGATCATAAGGTTCGCATTAATACATCCTTTCAACATTTATCTAGATGCATCCATGTGATAACATCTTTTAAAAGTCATAACCATATATCAAAAGGGTAAACCAAGCATTTTAGACATAAAGATTCCCATCAAGTGCAACGTTACTCTCAATTGTTGCTAAAGTTCATTGAGTAAATCATAGACTTCTTAGGCAACATCTCCCTTAGCTGAACTAGTTGTGTCCATTATTTTGCCTATCATCAAAAGGCATATGTCATTGCCAGACGTTAATCATAGCTTTGATGAATCTCACTACATCATCATTTGATTATGTCTTTCTTTGCCCTCAATTAATCTAAATATTGTTTGTTTTTCATTGTATTATCCATGGCTGTTCAACTTTTCAAGGACGATTAAGAAGTGTCAATGTTATTTTTGTATAGGACTTTGAAAACTCGGTTGATGACTTTTTGTTTGAAAATTGCTTTCTTATTTTTTAATCAACTTTATGAATTTCAAGGGTCATGTCTATTCAAAACTAATTGTTGTAAAGAAATCAGAGAGATATAAATTTTAAAAGTATTTTGAAAATTAAGCTTTTTTGGTTAAAGATCTAACACACATCATTCATACATGCAGTTCTTTGATTATTTTGTATTTTAAAACAGAAATTGACTCGATATAAGATTAAAGCATTTGTTTAGCTCTTTTATGGTTTTTTTGTGTCAATTTTAATCTCTCATTTTTGGTATGTCATTTGATGGTACGTGACAAGGTAACATTCTATGGATTTCAATGGCAAGAGGCTCGAGTCAAAACTCGAGGCTTTATAAAAAAAGATTTTCTATTTTGAGCACCTATTTTATTAGCATGCATAATAATCAATAGCTCAGTTCGTGAAGCCACAACCCTTATGAAAAAGCTTTTCATGTTTTGAGACTGCCACTTATTGGTTCAAATCACTTACTTGATTAAAAAAAGCTTTTAAAAGCATGTAATGCAGGATATGACTCATGACTATGAAAAAAAAGAAGATTCATAGGCTCAAAAGTTGTTTGAGGATTTCAAAGACCTAATATCACCATCAACTATTCACTTCAATCTCTTTCTTTTGTTGTTTTTGTGAAAGAAATGATATTTAACCATGGCATACATTTCATCAATAAGTCCTGTTTTCTAAAATTAGACAAAAAACTCCATTTTTCTTAATCATAATCAATCAATGATATATAATCATGCCTCACCTTTTCTAAGAAATATTCCTTAATCAAAATCAAACAATGACATATAATAATGCATCACCTCTTAATAAGAGTTTTCTTCATCAATCAAAAACTTTTAGTGTTGTCAATCAAAGTCAAATATTGGAATATAACCATGCTGTTTTTTTTCAACTTCAACTCATTCGATCAATGGTTCTAGATGCTCCATTCTTATCAATCATTGGCTTATAATCATGTCATTCCTTTCATTGTCAATCTCAAACTTAAAGAGAATACTAAAGTTCATTGCCTATCATTTATCTCATGATGTTTCTTTATCTTTTTACTATCTCACTTTTCAAATTAAAAGAAAGGTTAAGGTTCACTATCAATCATTAGCCTTATCAATTTTATTTTCACTTAAATGATTAATATTCTCTTAACAAAGACCATAAAGCAACTCCGACATTTTTTTTAATGGATAACCAATCTAATCATTTGAAGACACCAAAGGTTTTATCAAAGATACCAAAAGACATGTTTATAGTTCAATATCTTCTTTTTTTTTTTTTTTTCTCTTTTCTTATTATTATTATTTTTTTTCATTATTGCCCCCATCATCAACTTTTGGCATTTTGTTGCTCCTAGACTTGATAAACATTTCCCTACCTTTAACCTTGATTTGTCTTTAATTATGGGAAATTTCTACTTTTGGTTTTCTTACCGCCTTTCTCAAAGTTATATATTATTATTATTCATCTTTACTTTTTTTAAAAAAAAACATAAATATAGATGAAATTTATTTTTTAAAATAAAAATAATTATTTTTGTATAATATTTATAATACATGTAGCCTTGTATACTATTTTTTTCTTTAATTTTTTTGTGTATGTTTCTATTATAATTTGATTTAATAAAAAAATTATTTTAATAAAAAAATTCATTAAACATAATATGGAATGTGCCACGAGATTAAATATCTTAATTTATATTTGTTTCTCAAATTTTCTAGTTTCGTTTTTAGTTATTGTTAATGATTTATTTTTTATTTTTTTATACAGATGGTTCTTGATTTATTAATTAGATACGTGTATAAGTTTTTCAATTTATATTAAATATTTTTTTTATATAAAATACACTAATTAAAAAAAAAACTCTTAATAAAACACGAGTCAAAATTATTATAACTTGAACCTTATTTCACTAAAGAAAAATTACCCGCTATACAAACATTAGTGAATTATTATTATCAAGACAACTAAAAACGTTGGACGGTAATTGGTTTAAGTGTTTATATGAACAAAGAACAACTTGATATATTATTTCAAGCGTTTACTTAATAAACTTGTGTTGTAACTCATTGTTGAAGCATTCAGGCTTAAATCGAGGTAATGGGTTTGAATCCTATTGGAAGAAATTAAATGCTATTAAGTCGTATTGTTTTTCAAAAAAGAAAAGGGTAAATGACATTATAAAAAAAAAAAAAATCTAGACTAGCGGCCTCCTCATGCCCATAGTTTTAAAACTGGGTTGGATTGAAAAAAAAATTTCAGTTAATTTAGTAAGATTTAATTAAAATTTTGATTGTAACCTATTAGCTTTTATTTTTTTATTAAAACAATGTCGTTTTGATTAAAAAAATTTATTCGAATGATCCGATAACTCGATCAAAACTCAAAACCTAGACCTTAAACTGAATAAAGTCTGAAAACTATATTCAAGCCCATGCATTTGAGCTTCTTTTAACACGCTGAAGGCTTTTTTTATTGATTATTTGAGTTTTTTTTGCCTCCTTTGTTTTTTTAAGTTTTTGAGTTTTTCTTTTAATTTTTTCCTTTCTATGAGATTTTTTTTACATTTTTTTAAGTGTTTTTTTAATTTCATTGTTTAATATGAAGTTTTTTTATTTTTTTAATTTTTTTTAATTTTAATTTTTAAAATATGTTTTTTATTTGATTTTATTTTTCAATATTTTATTAATATTTTTTTGGATACATCCAATGAACAAAATCATGGAAGTAGCTCCCAAACTATTTAATTTAAACTTGGGCTAAAAAATAATTATGCCAAGATAATTGAAATTGAAACTGTTATACTAAAATATTTTTTATCAATTTAAATATTATTTTTATATGTTCAATTTTTTTTTTTTGAAAACCGCAGCGAAAACATGCTCAATAAACTAACTGAAGCTAGTCAAAATGAAGAAAATCAACTTGGTTTGGATTTTATTTATTTATTATGATTTGGATAAATAGAAATTTGCAACACGCGGCGCACGTGATTCATTGGGAAGGCACGGCACAAACAGCAACATGAACCTCACAATTTGGGAAAAGAGCCCAGCAATCTGCTAACGATATTACTAGACTTTGGCTCCTCCTTCAAATTACTTGCCCTAAAAAAAAAAAAAAAAATGAAGTGCAGTTGCAGCAATTTTAAGAGCGTTTCATCATCTTCTTCTTCTACTTCTTCTCTGCTCCTTCCACCTTCACCCTCCTCTTCTGGTCTTCCTCACTCTCTCTTTTCCCACTCTAAGCTCAAACTACCGGTTTCTCCTCTTAACTCTTCCTCTCGTTTCTTTTTGAGTTTACAATATATGTTATAACTAACTCGTGCCCTTGTTGTCTTCTCTTTATTATCTGCAGAAATTAAAGGCAAATCATCGCTTGGTGATCAAGAATGCTTGTGGGTTCGATAATAATGATGGGCTTCCCGTTTCTCCTAAAAAGCTCTTCATGCAAGAGGTACTTCTATTTTTTCTTTGTCTTTTATTTTTAATTTTAAAAAGGGTAAATTTTCATTTCCTCTTTTGCTTTGTGTAACAGGCAATTGGAGCTGAATATGGAGAAGGTTTTGAGACATTTAGACAGGATGGGCTTTTAAAGGTTGATGTGGTAAGCTATATTTTTCTTACAATAATTCACTTTAATTTATCTCTTAATCTTTGTTAGAATTTATATTATAGTTTCTGAAGCAAAAAGATCATAGGTTATTGCTTAATGGTATTTACTTGTTTATGGTATTGGGAATAGGATTTTTTGAATGATAAACTGCAAGAAGGTTTCCTTCATCGGGTACGCTATGCCATGAAACCAGATGAAGCCTATGGTCTTGTTTTTTCTTGGGACAATGTTGTGGTAATTTCCTTTAACCATTTCCCTATGTGCTAAAAGGAAAGCTAAATGTTATCTTTGGTTATGCGTAGGTTTTTTATTTGGTCACATTGGGGGATGAATCTCCTGAAAAATGTCCTGAGCTCTAACGACTAATATCACACTTAAGCATTTGAGGACCGTGTTTTTTCTTCTTCCCCTCTACCTTGCACAAAAAGTGAGTTGTGATAACAGTTTGTTAACTGTTATTTAAAAAATTACTACAGCGATTTGTTAGTTCATTGTGCTGTGCTCATCAGCACTATCTCATTTTTTTATTTGCTTAATTAGCTGCTCTAAGGTTATGCAGCAAAGAGTTTATAGATTGGTATCACAAATATAGGAAGCTATTTCTAAAATGCCAAGAGTAGTCTGTATGTGATTAAATAAGAGACTTGTGTGGCCTTAGTCTTCTGAGGAGAATTCAGCACCTGCATGAATAAGATCTCAGTGCTCTCAGGGATCAAAGGAAACTGATATTAATTGGTATTTTGAAATAAAAGAACGTGGGCTTCATGGTGATTCAAATGCTGGTACTTTGGAAAGAGAGGGGTGGGGGAGTGAAGGGGGCGAAGGATGAGATTCATTTCCCATTATAATTGTGTGTTTGTGTGTTTCAGGCTGATACTCGATCAATAAAGTTGAATGTGTGGAAGCAGCTTGCAATTGAAGAAGGTATGAAGTAATATTTTCCCCTTTTAGTTAAACATTTATTTCCCTCAACTTCCTGATTGTAAATACTTCTAAAGCTCACTCTGTGGTTAATGTGCTGATTTTGTGGTCAACATTTAGGCTAAAATATAAGCAAATGAAATGAAAGAATCAGCGTGCTAGTATCCATCATTTCTAAAATCAGACAACTGCTCATTTGCAGTACTGGAAGCTGTTTTTTAATGGTCTTGATCCCCAAGTTAATTTCAAACTTTGAATCAGCTGCATGTTGTTTTATCCTCATTATAAACAAATTGGTTCAAGTGGAACATCTCTTTAGGTTGTGTCTAGATCTCAAATTGATTTTTATATGGATGCAATATTGGTTTTACCTAATTGAAAATGGATACTAAGCCAGAAATTTATGTGACATTTTTTGTAATGTATGTGCTATCATTATGATTCTTGTGCAGGAAAGGAAATTCCTGAAGATGAGCTTGCTCAAAGAATGATGCTATATGCAGATGCGGATCACATACTGCACAAGGTTTTAAAACTTTTCACTTTAGGATTTGGTTGCTATTATGAATTTATAATGTCTAAAAGATTAGTTTTTTTATTAGATTAGAGATATTTCTCCATTATCAGATGGTTTGATGCAATGAATTCCTTTATGCCCTTTCTGATTGCCTTGAAAAGGCTTTGGAAATACAGGCTTTCAGCAAGGTGACATTACAAAAGCATTTATTATTATTATTTTAGCTGTGAAAATTCTGTATTCTTAGAATGAAGAATAGAGGAGAAAGAAAAAACAGTGCTACTGACAGGATAAGGTTTTGGTCTTTCATCTAATTACATCAGTTTGCCAAATTTTCAGAGCAAGTTCGTTCCCAGATTTGAAAAAAAAAAGTAGTGGGGTTTTTTATTGACCATAAGTCTTCAACCATTTAATTAATTTTTGTGGTTATATGAAGCAGTTCTCACTCAAGTTCCTTTTAGAGAAGTGGGCCTAAGCATTCAGATGGTTTGAGAGGGAAATTTTAAACTTCACCCATAAGAGAGTAGTGGTGCTTTTTGCAAATGTTTAATTTAATATGAAAGATGTATGCCTGAATTGGTCTCAGAATAAGGTGCATCAAAGGGTCACATTTGTGTAGACGCACAGGGTTTTGGGGGTTCCTAAATTTTACAATTTCAGCTCTCCCTGTTTACAATGTTAGAAATGCATATATTTTGAGTTTCAAATTAATTGAATTGAAGAAAAGAAGTAATGGTTTGGAGTTGACCTAGCCAATATGGTGACTTATAACTGATGTATGATCATGGAGTTTTTATTCTGTTTTATAAAATGATCCCTGAAGCATAGCATCCTTAAATCTATGGCATGATGCTCCAATACATTTAATCTTCTTGGGCTGTTTCTCTTGTTCCACTGATACACTTCTTTTATTTTCATATTAACCATCATTCATATACCTTGTAGTAGTTGCTTGATATGTCCTATAACTTTCAGGGATTGCTCTGGGAGACAGCAGAAAGTGAAGTGGTTAGATTGAAGTTACGACTATCCCAGTTGTATCATGCTAATCTACTTGGGGTGAGTGTCCTAGTCTTTACATTGTTGCACAGCCTGTCTCTTGAACTCCAAAATTCACATGGCTATCAATGTTTTCACCCAGCTTAGAGAACCCATTGAGGGGCTGGAAGAATGGCTGGATGCAGTAAGTAGAGTTCATATACCCTGTGCTGTTGTTTCATGTCTTGATCGAATAAACATGGTAGGTGCCCTGGAGCGTATGGGTCTCAAAAAGTATTTCCAGGTATGTAATTTACTTTGAGTTTGTGCAACATTTTGAACAGATAACCTGCTAGATATCACACAGACAAGCTGTATTATTGAGGACATTGCAGCTCCTAAGCACCAAGGGCTCTTGGAATTTGGAGCTCAAGTGCTAAGTGATAGACAAAATTGTTACTGGAGCCATGCTCACTTTTCAAAATAACGGATTATGGTGGACTTCTCACATTTCAAATAGTATACGGGATAATTTTTATAATTTCTTTAGTAATTTGCATTATCAACTAATGATACAAGCTAATGAAGATTACATGTTACATCAGTCACCTGATACGATGGCCTTATAGTATTATTAAATAAAACTGGATGAAAAGTAATTTTCTATGTTTATGTTTTCAATATCAACCAACTTCCCGTGGGTAATTATCTTTTTTGGTTGTTCAGGCTATTGTGTCTGAGGAAGATGGCATGGAGTCAATAGCGCATAGATTCCTTTCTGCAGCTATGAAGGTATGGTCGAGAACTATGAACTCAATCTAAAGTTGCTCTGTAATATTTCCTTAGAATTAAATAGCTGAAGGCATGCCATGTGATCTGCATCATGCATTAAGCAATGGTCTGCTTATACATGTCTAATTTTAAATTCCGACAAGCTTGAAATTATGGTTTTGAAAATATTTGGGTACAACAAACGTTCTACAAAGAGAGAGCATTCAAGGATAGCATGTGAAATTACAAGTGCAGTAATGACTCTCCCTATTTATTTTTTTAGTTTGGAGACTGAAGGGTTGCTTGATTCTGGTTGATTGGAAAAGATTTCAAAATGAAATCTGTGGTTAATCTCAGTATAGGAAAGAACTTTCTTGTAGAATATAGACCTACATGTGGCCTGTTCTTACTGCACAGAAAAGGCAGAATAAACATCATAAATGAAGGATTGAAATTCAGGTAGATGTGAATTATACTTATGGAAATTGTATACTACAGCCTCATGTATATCTTATAGATACATATAATTTTCATGGAACCAGCTTTAAATAGATATGCAAGGATTGTGAAATAGGACTTAAAGAGTAGCCCAACACGTATAAAATTCTGAGACAATGGAAAGAATGTCCATTCCTTTTACCAGCATGCTGACCTTGTTGCTTGTAGATAGGGAAAAAAAAATTCATGACCTTGTTTCTTTTTTCTTCCTTTTCTTCTTTATTTTAACTTTATGGAAAGGTTCATGACCCAGCTTTAAAAACCCTTGTTATCATCTCACCTAAACTTATGTTTTCTGGTCAATCAATTATGCAATCAATCACATCTAATTTATACCCATGTCTTTGTGGACATAAATATATGTGCTTTACTTTATGCTCTCATTTTTCTTGGAATGTTCATTTCATTTGTAGTGCAACAAAGATATAAATGACACTCTTCTTGGTTGGTCATCTTCTTTTCTTTTCTTTATTATTTTCTTTTAGGAGAATTTCATTGGCTATCTTATTTGGGTTTATGGTCGTTGAATGCTAATCTACAAACAAATTACAAATAAAAATATTTCAACTAATTCATAAAAAAATTGTCTATTTGTGCTGTCATTTTTATGTGACTAGTGGCAATTTTAGGTAAATATATGTAATTGATGTATTTCACTTCATAAATTTAAATAATAATTAAAATAAATATAATTTAAATTGAAAAGGATAGCAATAATTTGTCAATATTAATCTTTATTGTCTGTTGTAGACTGTACTATGAGAGCCATAATATTTGGTCACTAATCTGTAAGTTCGCCCCTGCAACATTAGTTGTCAGGCTCTGCCATCTTGGAAAACAAAATCTCGCAGATGAGCAGTTGGACTTTAGAACAAAAGAATCATGTTGGGCAGAAGATTAATGCATGCCTTGTATAAAAATGCATCTCATTCCAATGTTCACTCATTTTCTTTTTAATTGCAGCTTGAGTTTCATTTTTCTCTCTTGACCTTCTTGCATAAATTCCTTGCAGCTGGACCGCAAACCATCCAAGTGTGTGGTGTTTGAAGATGACCCCAGGGGCATAGCTGCTGCTCATAACTGTACTATGATGGCTGTAGGATTAATTGGTGCACATCCTGCGTGCGTACTTAAACATTTACCAATGGAATTTTTAGATGACCTAAACTGAGTAATTAGATTGGTAGTTTTTTTTTTTTTTTTTTTTTATCAACTAAGCAATTGATTGATTTCTAATGGTTTCAATTTTTCATCCGTACTCAGAATGATTTGTCTGGAAGATTCTACTTTCACTAACTCAAACTTTGTTGTTTCTGTTGATCCAAACTGCATCTCCAAAAGTGCTGCTACCGACAGTCATTTCAATTCCTTATGATCTGTTTTATTGACCAAAAACACGTGATTTATTTTCTGAAGTGGACATCGAATTATTACAGAAATTTATGCATTTTGATGTTCTTGACATGCATTTGTAATTTGAATACAGGTTGATTTGATTTATATTTTTGGTTGAAAAGCATTTATAATTACTCTACCCCCTTTACTCAGATACTTGTTAATGTCGAAACATGCAGGTATGATCTGGTGCAGGCTGATCTTGCTGTTGCAAGCTTCAACGAACTTTCAGTGATCAATCTCCGGAGACTATTCGCTAACAAGGGCTCTACTTTTATGGACCGGCAAAAGGAGATTGTAGAGAAATCTCCTCCGAAGAGAAAGCTATCAGTCGACACCATATACTAAATTCATTTCCATCTTGCCCCTCCTTTTCCCAATCCCCCTTTGTGATTTAGCATCATAGCATTTATAATCTTAATTTGTACTAGTTTTTCCCTTCTCCAGTTAGAAAATATGCTGTTTGACATTTTTATACATGGTTGTACAGTGAGTAGATATGCAATTCTTATCTCATATGATCAAAATCTTATAGGATTTTTTTAGGGGCTAAAATATGTTCAGCCGTGCATTCTATTAAATTTCTTGTAAGAAGTAAAAAGACACTATCTTTTCAGCAGGACATGTTCTTCACTTCGCACAAAAAATTGTTAAAATTTTTCAAAACCAAACGAAATTCCTAGTGATTTTTGAAAAATGTTAGTAGTCGTTGGTTATGTTGTTTTCAACAAAAATTTGATTACTAATTTAAATATATGTTTTTGAAAATTTGAAAAGATTAATATTAGTCATCAAGTAATTGTAAATATTATTATAAAAGAACTTTGATCTTATTTAAAAAGAATGAAATAATTAAATGATGTTTTAAATATTATTGTAATTATTTGCTTAAAGAGAATTTTATTTTAAAATATAAAAAATTCTAAGGTTGAAGCAAATGAAATCCAGGTGGACAAGGGGAGCTGCAGGCCCTATTATTTTAGAAAATAGTGAATGACATGTTTGCTAAAGTTTACAAACGTATTGTTTATATAGTTTATATAGGTAGATGATATGTTGTTTATTGAAAAATTAAGGTTTATGTTTTTTAACTTTTAAGATCTAAAATTTAACTTCTTTTTTTTTTTTTTATCTAAAATATCTTAAAAATATGTTAAAAACTTCAATTACCTAATTTCAAATCTAAATCATCATTTAAAAAGACTAAAAATAAAGAATCAAATAAAACAATATTTATGAATCACAAAACAAAGACATTTTTATTGAACTCTCCTCTCCAAAACTAACCATGGATACTAAGATGAGGTTTTTTTTTTTTATGGCTAAAACATGAAAAAAAATAAAGTTTTAGTACTGAAATGTAAACATCTAAAACCAAAGATGCAAAAATTAAAAATTTTAGGGATCAAATTAAACTTTTACAAAAACTTCAAGGATTAAATTGAATGTTTTTAACATCTAGGGGATGGGGATGTGAGGAAAATAAAATTTTAGGACCAAAACAAAAACAAATTACATGAACTAAAAATGTAAAAATTGAAAACTTTAGGGACCAAATTAAAGACTAAATTGAACTTTTGTGAAAACTTCAAAGACAACTTGAACTTTTTTTAACATACAGGGGTTGAAATGTGAGAAAAATAAAATTTTAGAACTGAAACATAAACACCTAAAATTACATGAATGAAAATTATAAAATTCAACAAATTTATAGACCAAACTAATTTTTTTAAAACTTTTGATCAAATTTAACTTTTTAAAGATTGCACTATAAGATAACATAGCAACCATAAAACGACTTTATGTTTTGGTGTATAATAGCAAAGCTAAAATAAAAACCTAGATCTTTTAGGTCATAGAACTAGCCATTTGACTCCCATTTTATTGTGGGTTGACACAATTAAAGAGTTGATGTCTTCTTCCAAGTGTAGGAATGTCGAAGTAATAAATAATCCAGCAAGACCGAGGTCGAACCACATAGAGGTTAACTGTATAAATTATAAATAAAGAAATAGATAATAATAGAAAATGAGTTGAAGAGAGCTTTGAGAAGTGATATTGATGTAAGGATTTAAACAAATATAAAACAATTGTCAAGGTTAGAGGATCCACTAATGATATTTCAAATAAGTATAGTATAAACTCTTTTTATTACTCAAGTGGAAACCACACACAAAGAAGGCTCTAATCGGATTACAAATTATTAACATGATTACATTAGTTATCTTATTCAAATAATGCTAATGCTTGTAAATGTTGTCAGGTATTCATGATGATAACTTATGTTAACAACAAATCAAGTTCCTTTCATAGCACATGTGTCGGTTATACCATATAGTTGGGCTATGAAAGTGCCAAGTATTTATTGTACCAAGGGTTATACAACATAAATCTATATTAACCATTTAACAAGCAAAGTATTAAGAGTGAATAAGATAACAAATACAAAACATGCTAGTATCAAACATTAAAGTCCATATTGAGTTTATACTATACTTATTCTTACACCGTTAGTGTAACCTTTTCACATTGACATAATAAACTTAGCTGAACATTATGAATAAAAAAAATATAGATAAACAAGAGGAGAACATGATTGTATAAGTATAATAAAGGAAATGAAAGACATAAACAAAAGATTAATAAGAGCAAAACTTAAGCATTACAAAAATATAAAGAGAGAGAGCAAGAACATGATCTTGATCTGAAAACCAAGATGCCTAAATGCATGGCAAATGCCTCTTTTTATAGGCCAAAATTCAGAACTATTGATTTGATGACTAATTGTTGAGTGGGTGGCCACCTCTTGACTTGGTATCCATCCTTATCTTCTTGTCTGCAGAAAATGTCATTGCTAACATCAGAATTTGAACAAATAGTCCGCATGAAAGTTCTGGGGAATTGTCTTAGCTTTTCAACAAAACAAGAATGAGGTCATTTTGACTTCTAGAACTCAAGATATGATCTGAACACTGAACAATGTCTGGACTGCAAGACAGATTTCGACTTCTCTGTTGTTGCTACAATTTGAACTTGAAAATGGTCCTTTTGAATCTTGGACTCTTCATGAAAGTTTTATGCCTATGTCTTAGATTTCTATCCATATAAACCACTCCTAAATCCAAGTTCTACAGCTCCTATTATGATTCAATAACCGAATGGTGTTACAATTTAAATTCAACCAGCATCTCTTTTCTAAGCTTAGCCCTCTCTTTGTCTTCTCAATTTCAATGGTTAAACTCATCAATCAATCCTTTGATTTATGTGATAGGCCTGTACTTAAAATAAACATTTACCACAAATTAAAGGTATCTTATATTATCAGACTTGTTATTATAAAACATGCTCTAGTTAAGGAGTTATTGATACTTCAAGTGCAAAATGATGATATAAAATCTTGATAAAAATACACTTTTAAGTACTAATCATGGGTCAAATCATATTTTTCTTTAATGTAAAAAAAATATGCAGGCGCTACTAACATGTTTTATAACATAAAAAATTCTTAACTATGAAATGAAAATTTCATAAAATAAATAAAGAATCATATACGCAAAATTTTTTTTTTTTTAATGATGTTGTTTATCTAATAAAGACTTTGATGTAAATCTCAAGATCAAGTGGTCACGCAATCTACAACAACATTGACAACGAATCTTGGAAAGCCAAAACATTTCTAATGGGAGTGTGACACAATGAAAACATGTCATAAGACACCATCACTATTGAAATAAGAACCCCCACCATATGAATACCAATTCATGAACGAGAAGTATAGGGAAGATATCACGAAGCCAGTTAATCTTAAATAAGTCAATTTAGTTCATTCGAGAACTAAAGAATAAGAGAATCTCTCACACGAGTTGAATAAATTCAACATAAATAGTATTATCTATTTTGAATATTTTGTCCTTACAAAGAGTATTTATACTCTTGAAAATAAAAACCCTAATGGATCTACCATTGTGGGCTAAATTGACCAAAAACCTATAATAATAAACTCGAAAGTATGGACCCAAACAAGCATTGACCCATAGCTGAAATCTAATTAATAATTAAGCTCAAACAAGCCTTGGACCTTAGCTAATTAATCAAACCCAAAGACGTAAATTAAGAATGAAAAACTAAATGTTAAAGATTCTCTCTAATCTACCATAACTTAAAAAGATCTAAAATAAATAAAAGACAACTAAAAATAAAGTATTTATAGAATTCCTAGCTGTCATACATATCCTAGGAAAGAGAGGACTCCAATTCTTTAATAAATCCAATCCATATTAGGAACCCTTGTAGCCCAATCCCATGCAGAATTTTAGGACCTACATAAGCCTAATTTAATCTTTCATTGCTATAAAAAAAACTAACCCATTATAGGTCTAGATTGATTGGGCTGAAAATAGCTAAGAAAGAACACTTTATTGATGAATCTATCAAAACAGTAACAATGAATTATACTAATTTAAATAATATGTTACCGAACTCTGATTGACTTGTAAGCTAATCACAATATATTTAAATGTATCTAGTATCTCCCTATAAAATTTTAACTCGATCTGATATATATTTGGAGAAATATGTCTGATCTCGTAAAATTGGTTAGTATGCATTTTAAGAAACAATTCGGACCTACCTTGGTTTGTATCATCTCCTCCCTCTTTAAAAGGATCCATCCTCGAATATATAACATGAAGATCATCCCTCAAAGTAAACAAATAAATATTAGTCTAAAAAATATCATCATCATTAAAGTCTGGAAGAATTTTGTTAGCAAAAAAGATCTCCCTGATATACAAGCTCTTCTTTTCAGCAATCTTCCCTTTCTTCAATTTCAATTGCTCATCATATATAAGCTTAAGTGTCAAAAGTACAAGAGTTATAGGCCTTCCATCCATCACAAAGCTATACCTATTTGTCATAAACTCTTCTACCTGTTTTTGAAGCTCCTTTGTTTTTGAAACATATCATCAAACTTCTACAACAAAGAAACACAAACACTAGGAATAAAAAGGTCAAGTTTGTTAGTATTAAAATAAACTTCTTTGTAAACAAGTAGGATTATCAATTGTTTTGAATAACAAAAAGATTTAATCTCACCTTTTCTAGCATAAAAACTAGGTGGTTTCTGTAGTTTTTCAACACAATTCACAGTTCGCTCACTTACTTTTTTCACTCCTCGAGTCTTACCTCTACTCTCGACCAGATTTGGATTTGTTTTAGAAGTGGCCAAATGGTTTAGGATTTTGGCTGAATGGTTTTGGGTAGTAGGAGGAGTGTTTTGGGTTATGGATGAATTTGATGGTCTTCTTTCACTTTATTCCTCACTTTGATTTTCTTTACCTATGCCATCTGTTCTCTTTTTAGCTTTATTTTATCATCATACACCCGTGGGTGTAAGAGATACATGAATGATGTTTTTATTATATTTTATAATAGTATAACTATTTCTAATCACACCATGTATTGCTTTCCTTTCAAACTATCATGGTCTCTCTAACAATATATGATTTGCATGAATTATAACCACATCACATAAAACCTCATCAACAAACTTCCTAAATGGTTGTATTCATAGAAGCCAGCCGCATGAGTAGGGCTAGGATTGAGGTTCCTAGAAAGACATGTTTGATGCATATTTTACACATAGGATTCAACCACAAAAGTAGAACTCTAAATGGTTACTACAGGTCGGCCATAAGGAATGGGGGCTTGATTTTAATTTTCTTGTACCAACCATAAGTATAGGGGTAGTTTTTGAATACTAGTCAGCCATATAAGTGGAGATCAAGAAGATATTGAGTAAACATCTTCGACATAGATATGGATTGACAAGGATTACTTGGTGATTATGTTATTATACATCTAAAAGGTGATAAAAAAAAAAGGGTTTTGGAGTGAAGACCTTGATGCTTGGGGCTACGTATTGATGTTAGTGTAAGAAACACTAATATGGGCCATGTCTTATAAAAAAAGATCGACTAAAAGATTGGGGACTATATGTTTTATGATGAACCTTAGAGTTATGTGGATAAATCATCATTTAAATGTGAGAAAGAATGTGTTAAGGTGTTATATTACTACCAATAATTGGTAGAAAGAATGTGTATTAGTAAATAAAAAATATGTTGAGAAGCCAAAGCTTTTATAAGTAGTATGTGTATATGTAAGAAAATGCCACTGTTGTATGTGAATGATTAAAATTGTGTAATGAAATATATCTATCATCTTTATCACTTAGTATGTTTTATTTTTTGGCAGGTTCATCATATGTTCTGCCGCGGGTGCGATGTCGAGTGGAGCTGGCGAGCTATTAGTACCTCCTGGGGAGGTATTGTTGTTGGGAAAGAAAAATGTTTTGGGTTTAATCATAAAATTCTAATTAAGATTCAGGAGTCGTCACCTAGAATTATGGTTACTAGGAACCTATAGTCTGCGAGAGTCTGGGTAAGGGACTAGTTGTGTAAGGAAAAGACGCATCACCCATAGTGCACCCTACCTAAGGTAAGCTGCATTGTTGTTTACTTTTTTTTCTAGGTCGAGTTTTTAGTCGTTGGTCTTTTTTTAAGGTCTAAGGCGGATCTCCCTTGGTGAGAGAGTTTCTACCTTATCGGGTCTAATTCTAAGTATTCTAAAATCTAAATTTTAGCATCACATTTATTTTACACCTTGTGTCTTTAATACTTGAGGGTGTACTCTATTGTGTAGTTTTGCACCCCATAGATATTATAGTTTACATCTAGACCCTAAAAAAATGATTGGTAAATGGTTTTTGACATTTTGGCTAAATCCTAATGGATGATCATAAACTGGTTACAATATCCATATTTGGTTTTGCTTTTTTAAAACATGAGAAAGATGCAATTTTTTATGAAAATATGCTTGGAAAACATTTTAGGATTTGACCGTATGTATGAAAAAAAATATTTTTTTTGTTTCTTTTTATGTTTTTTGAAAAGAGAAATTAATTTAAAAGTTTTGAGATTTTTTTTGAATTTTTTAAGAAATATTTTAGAGAAAGCTAGGTATTTTAATACTGAATTTGTATCTTACAATGTAAAAATACAACCTAATATTAAGAAAAAAATGGTAGAAAAACATGCAAGAAAATCATAATTTTTTGAAATGCCCATTGGAATTTTTGAAAATTTTCATTTTTTTATAATATATAATATTATTATAATTAAATATATTATATAATATACGGGCTGGGTTGGCCAGCTAACTAGGTCGGACCTAGACGGGTTAGGTTGGGTTGATATCGGCCCAACAAATTTTTTTTCTCTTTTTTAATATGGGCCGGACCCGACCCAGCCATTTAGGCTGGGCTAAAACTAGTTCGGAGAACTATGTCGGTTGGGAATTAGCGAAGGTTGGTTTTTGGCCAAATTTGGACCCAAATTTCTTCGTGCTCAGGCTATGAAATCCAAATTTATTTACAGGGGATGGAAGAGGGTATTCTTGTCTTCATTGGGGGAAATTTCAGCCATTAATTCAGCTGGAAAGGATCACAACCGTTGGTTCAAAGTAGACACCATGAACTGCAAATCTAATAGTTGAAGGCTGCTTGAGTTCATCATTTTAGGCCGGAGCCATGGTCGTTGTGGTGTCAATCGGCCTGAATGGACCATACCTAGTTGTAGAGAAATGTCAAGTGATCATTTTGATTCAGGTGTTTTTTAAATTTGGTGGAGATCAAAGGCATTAAATACACTTGCAAAGTAGCCTCCCTAAACTGTCGTTCAAGAGAAAAAAAGATGACAATGAATAGTAACTAGACGACGCATCGTCTGGTTCCTCTTTTTTTTATTATTAAAAAACAGCGGTTTTGCCTCGAATTAGAGATTTTAGCCAAATTTCAATTTGATCTTTTAGCTTTTGATTTTTTTAATTGCATCCCTAGTTGACTCCAAACTTTTGATTTAATGTAATTTTACCCCTATTAAATTTTAAAATCAACCACTAATTTTAACGCCCTTTTCAGTTTAGTTCTTAGTCTTGGATTTATGTAATTTAACCCCTAATTGACCATTAAACTTTCAATTTCTTTCATTTTATCCCTGATTTCAATTAATTGAGCCCTTATAGTTTGATGTCTTTTGCATATTTGTTCATAACTGTGAAATTTGTCAATTTGACCCTTAATTGACCCCAAAACTCTAATTTTCTTGTGATTTTACCCCTAATTTCTATCAATTGACTTGGTAAAAATTAAATTTGATCTCTTAAAATTCCTATCTTCTCAATTAAGATCAAATTGGGCTCCTAAACTTAATTTTTCACCAATTAAACCTCTTATAAAATTAATTTTACCCATTTGAAGTATAATTAAGTCCTTGCACTTAATTAAATCTTTTAATTGGCCCAAATTAATTCCTAAACATAATTAAACCTTTAATTTGGCACATGATTAAATCAAATTGGCCTATTAAAAATCTAATTATATCATTGGACTTAATTTTTATGTAGATTCGTCGAATAATTATTTAATTTGATCTTGAATCTGCATTATGTCTTTAGTCTTTGGTATAATTGGGGTAAAATTAAGCGTCGAATTTCATCCAAAATTGTAGCTTGATTTTCCTATATGTTTGAAATCTTTCTCGGTCAATTTTCTCCACGTTGCCAGCCTTTATTTATTTATTTTATTGGTATTTTATTTCGGAAGAAAAAAGAGAGATGAATTTGGAGAATAACCCAGAAATGGATTGTGATAGTTGCTCCCTCTTTATAATGTTTACGATAGAAAGTCTCATAAGAGACTTTAGATTGTAAGCTTTGTAAAGAAAAAAAGAATGAGAATATGGGTCTCACCATATCAAGAAATAATGAATCCTTCTGAAAGTATTTGAAATGAGGGTTGGAAAGCTCACTTAGAGGAAAAACTAGAAGATTTTTCTTTTAAAATGGTAAAGTTGTACCACACAACCTGTTTGTTGGTGAAATTCAGAGAGTTTTGAAATGGTCAAATTGCCATGGGTGACCTGCCCATGGTAAGATGAAAAAGAGTTTTTAAGGTGGTCTCATTGTAATAGGTGACATGCCCAGGTGAAAAATATAGAGAATTTTCAAAGTGGTGAAAAATACAAAGGTTTTTTTTTTCCAAGTGGTCTTATTGTAATGGACTTGCCTAAGTGAAAAACACAATAATTTCTCAAAGAGATCTCGTTGTAATGAGTGACCTGCCCAAATGAAAAAATACAAAGATTTTTTAGAAATGGTTTCATTGTAATAGGTGACCTACCCAAGTGAAAAATGCAAAGATTTTTCAGAAATAATCTTATTGTTGTAGATGACTTGCTCAGGTGAGAAATACAAAGATTTTTCAGAAGTGGTCTTATTATAATGGGTGACCTACCTAGGTGAAAAATATAGAGATTTTGAAGGGACGACATGATAGGGCTTGAAGATGCACTATTCAGGAGATGAGAGCTCAAAGGAGCACTCAAAAGGAAAAGAGATAGTGCACGAAAGGGGACACGAGCTCAAAGGTGCACTCAAAAGTACGTAGGTTTAGAAAATGAATTGCCCGAGAGATAAGGGCTCAAATACACACTCGATAGAATGTAGGGTTAGAAAACGTACTACCCGAGAGAGGAGGGCTCAAAGGCGCACTTAGGTTAGAAAATACACAACCCGAGGTATGAATGATGTGTCCCGTAGTGCCAGTATGGTACTCGCAGGTGAGATTTGGCTTGTGCCAATTGGGGTAAGGTGGCTATAGAGGCGCGAGTGGTTCTGGAGCTACATGTCCAATTCTTATTTATTCTTTATTCCTATTTAGTTTAAGAAAATGTTTTCTTTTAAGGTGTTTTTATTTTTCCAATTAAGTCTAGGAAATAATAAATTAAACTTGATAATTTTATTTTTCATATTTAATTTAGAAATCCTTATAATAACTCCATAATTATTTAGGAGGATTTTTTTACTCTTCAAGATAGACTTAAGACTAGTATAAATAGAGTTGTTTAGTTTATATTTCATCAAACTATTTAAAAGAGAAATACTTAATAATACAATTTTGAATTAGGGTTTTTATATAGAGACTCTATTCAACAGAATTTTATATTGCTTGTATTTGTTATCTTTCTTAAATTGTTTTCATCTAGATCACTTTTTATTTATTAACTTTAAATTTTTTATATTTTATTAAATGGGGTTAAAATTTTTAAAATTTCTATGATCTTTACCAAACATGAAATTATAAACTTTTGAGGGGCTATCATCATATTTTGAAAATAGGTCAAATTAAATAAATATTGGTGAGAAAATATGATATATTTGATAAAACAAACACATAATCTTACGAATGAAATTAAAAATTTAAAGATTATATCAGAAGGTTTTATAACTTTGGAGTGTCATATCCCCTACAACATTCCTAATTCTACCCTTGATGTTCGCATTTATAATGATTGTGCGGAGGGAACTTATTTTTTTAATTATATATTAAGTGATTTTAATTTTCAAAATATCTTCATTAATCATTAATAAATATCATTTAAATGGGAGAATACTTTGCTAATATATATGTCATGTACTCAATCAGTTAGTTAAACATGACATTGACTTTGTTTATGTAAACATATTAAATTATTAGTAAAAGTTTATTTATCTTTAATATTCATCAAATATTTGATTAATGAATCTAGAGTAAAAATAAAGTTCTTGGGGTAAAAATGATCTATAAAGAAAATTATATTGTTATAATTATGAGATTTTTATTACATCAAAGCATTGTTTCTAAATGTTATTGGTTAATGCTCTATTAAGATTGAATATTAATTTAGAGTCATTGAGATTAATACAATTTATATTTTTTCCTTTATGAAAAGAAGTAGTTGTTCTCATAAGATGAAATATGAGGGATACCTAGAAATAATATGTAAGTGCTTGTTGGATGACACGTACACTGAACTGACCAACATGAGAATTCTATATGGAGAGATCACATGTGTCTATGGAAAGACTCACGTGATGATTGTGTAAGTGATTATTAGACTTGAGACCATTAAGTTGTCTCATATAGGAAAAATTATATTTTGATCATGTTACACGTTGTCCCAATCAAGGTAACAAACAAGCATATATTAGATAACAGGAACTACATAAAGATATTTAAGTAATTAAGAGAGAGTTCATCACCCTAGGTGAATTAAAAAAAAATATTTCATTTGTTCTCAAATAGTATTGATTGTAAATCTTTGTGTAAGGTGGAATGAGATTTGAAAAGAGTTTCAAATTTTATTCAAAGAATCAATGATGATGGTGTTGAAAACAAATATGATTTGGCAGTGTAGACATATTTCATGCTATATGTCTAAATTGAAACATTGTTGATGAATGAATAATAATTATATTGAGAAACTAGTTACTGACAAATTAATTCAAACCACTTATGACTTTCCTAATATTTGAGACAAATTATAAGACATTGTACTTGATCTTTAATATAAATAAATCAATTGTTGAATGGATAATAAATTAATTTGTTTAATTTATTTAATCCTATTTTATTTAGGATTGTAATTTATATTTGACCCAACTTATTGGAGAACATAAATGGGTCATACATATAAGAACCATTAGTCAAAAATTAAAAAGAGAAGATTAATCAAGTATGACTTTATTGTAAATAAGTTTTAGAAATTAAGGGATATAATATAATTTATATAGGGAGTTATAATTTTAGACCTAGAAAAGTTAAGTAGGGACTTAATTAAATAAATTTATAAAATTATCCTTAAATAATATATGTGATATTATTTAGGAGATAAATTAATATTTTGTTATTTATAGGGTTTTTATGTTTTCCTATAAATAGACTATTATGCTTCTTATTTGAAGTATAGTAAACAACAATATAGAACACCTGAAAAACACAAAAGAAAGAGCTATCACTCAAAGATAAGAGATTTTTTATTGGTGGGACGTGTGGATTACCATTAGAAGCCAAACCTTTGAGCGACTTGTGGTTTGCAAAAACTCAACCTTGAAGCAATTATTTAAAGACAAAAGAAATATATGATGTTCAATTGATTTTCGTATAAAACATAAGCAACTCTATATTTATTTAATAAGATCTTAAGACTTCTAAAGAATTTATCGTTTCCACGGCGTACACGTGTTTTGAGAAACCCAACATACTTTCTCATTATGAAAAGTACATTTATAATGATTATAAATATACATATTCTCACCTTAAATTTTGGAATATTTTATGCTTACCTAAATCTAAATCTAAAAATTTTCAACTAAAAATTAAATTCTTAATATAATTTTGGAGTTTAGGATGTTTAAGAAATTGTTTTCATGGTGATTGCATGAAAATTAGATGTGTGAGTGGCTATTGGGGCTAGTTGTTTGAAAAGTGCATAATTTTTCTGATAAAAATAATTTCAATACTTGTTATTTGGAAAAGAAATAGTTTTGTTCCATGTTCTATAAATTTACAATTATATTCTTAATTTTTGCTTTCTTGAGCCTTTTGTTTTTAGTTTCTAGGCTATGATTTAACTTTCAAGGTCACGTGTACGAGGACTTATAATACAACTAGACTTGTAGAAACTAAAATGTATGAGTATTTAAGTGAAGATCTGACACTATTAGATAAGGAACTGAACTAAGCAAACTATGTGGATGGTCTATTAGATGCTTAAAAGGATTAATGAGACAGGTCTGGACCCAAGAGGAGGTTTGGTTACGTTAGTCTAAACTAGCTTCTTAAAATTAAGATAACAGGAGATTCAACTATTTGATCGGGCTCAAATTTTTTTCAAGTAATTCTATAGGCGGTTCTCCTGTGGGAGCATTATGTTGCTTATTAGATCATTGGATCCTCTAGAAACAGGTCCAGAAGTTGTTATTTGGGCCAATTTTGTTATTTTTCCAGGATTTTTCAGATTTATTATTTTTATTTTGGATTTTGATTTTCTTAATGTTTTGAACTCTAGGTTGGTTTCTAGTATACTTCGGTTTTTTTAGCCATATAAAGATTTTATAAACTTCTTGAAGTTGCAGCCACATGCATTTCAATTTTAAAAATTAAAATTATGAATTTGAGTTTACATTTTTAATTTTTTTACTCATTAAAATTACTTTGTTTTCTGTATTATTGTTATCCTATTAGCTTCTATCTGTATCAACCTAACTTAGATTATTTGTTATTTTCATCTTTTTGGTTTGTTTTCATTGAATTTGTGCATAATTTTAGTACTAATGATTTTAAAATTCAATTTTTTATGTTAAATTAATCAAAATTACTATCATGATAACTTTTATGACCTGCATTCTTAGCATCATTGTATTAAATATTAAATCGCTCAAATGTAGAATATAAATTAACCTGCTGAAAAAAACAACAACACACAAAATGCTATCATAGTCATGTAACAATCAAAGTTTTCTAATATCAGTATTTTATAATTAAGAATAGATCAATTTATTATGCATAGTTACAAGGTATTTACACTGATTAGACTATTCAGGGTTAAATGATTTATTTAATTCTAAAAATTTCATATAATAAATTGAAAAGTATAAATATTTTAAACTCTAATTAAATCTAATTGCAAAAATATTAATATTTTTATTCCAAATGTCAATTCTCTTTGAAAACTTAGATGCTTATGGCATTAATTTTTTAAAATACATTATTGTTATTATTATCATCATTCATTTCAACTTCTTCTTTTCTATCACCACCACAATCAACTTTATTAGTTATACTACCATCATTATTAATAAAATTATTATTCATTTTAAAACAAAACAATATAAATTTCTTTCTTTTTTCTTATTATTATTCTAAATACAATATTACAATTAAAACATTATTTTGATTCCTTATTTTTTTTTTTCCAGTTCAATCCTCATTTCTATTTGAACCTTTCATTTTTTTTTCCCAACGAAACAATATCTTAGGACTTTTGTCTTCATTGCTCTTGGTTTGTTTTTATATAACCAAAAAATATGAATATTATAATTTATTTATTTATTATTTAAAAATGAATAAAAAAGAATAAATAATATTTTTTATTTTTTAAAATTTATTTTTTAATATTAACATAATAAAACAGTTTAAAAATATTTAAAAAATTAATTTAAAATAAAAAATCAAAACTTTTTGAACACACAAATAAAGACAACCTATATGAGGTGGGCCGAGAACATGAGGTGTTCGAAAAAAAAGAAAGAAAGAAGCAGCAGATGCCCATTTGCAGCCCCCTTATCTACCTCTCTATCTGTCTATCTACAATAAAATCCACTCTCAACACTTTAAGGCAGGCAGGAATGAGAAAGGGAGAACAAGTCTAGATTTTATAAAGAAATGCAAAGAGGTTTTCAACAAAAACCTAAACTTTGAGCTTTGATTCCAACGACAATGTCTTCCATTTGCAGCTTTACTTCCTCCATTTCTCCTTTTACATCTCCAAGAAAGTCTCTCAACTACAACAACAAGTACACTCCAATCATCCACTCTTCCCTTCAAGGTAAGTAATCTCCTCTCTTTCTTCTTAACCTATGGGCTTTATGTTCAATTCAATCTCAAAATGGAAAATGAAATTCTTTAAAATTAAGTTGGTTTTGTTTTGATCTGAATTCCTATGCTAAAAAGAAATCTCTTTCAGGAACTGTGGCCGAACCTAAAGCATCCTCTGTTGCCGAGCCCCTTTTGCTTAATGCCGTTAGAGGAGAAGATGTTGAAAGACCTCCCGTTTGGCTTATGAGGCAAGCAGGGAGGTACATGAAGGCAGGTCTATGAAGCTTCATTTTTCCATACTGTTCTTTTTTTGGTGTTCCATACTTTTTGAGGACTAAATTTGACTTTCCCTTTTGTGACTTTAACAATAGATGGCACCAAAACCCTAACTCAGTATATTCTGCCGTTCAAACATCATTTTATTTTCTAGCTTTTGTTAACTGGCCCATCATTTTCCCCTCAAAATGAGGATAATTTGGTTGTCTAATCCAGGAACTGGTTTACAAGTTATGCACATGTCAGCTTTAAAAATGGTTCAAATTTCTAGCAGCCATCTTTTCCTTTTTTCTTTTTTTTTTTTTAAAAAATTCTCTGCCTGGCTATGAATATGTCAGCTTACCAATACTGATCATGGAATTCTGCTAGATGAAATTTTCATACCCTTTACATCCAGCTGCCATGAATAGCTATGCTTATGTTTTATTTAACATGGTTCTCATTGACAGACTGTTTTTTGTGACAGAGTTACCAAATCATATGTGAGAAGCATCCTTCATTTCGTGAAAGATCAGAAAATGTTGATCTTGTAGTGGAAATTTCTCTACAGCCATGGAAAGTTTTCAGGCCTGATGGAGTAAGATAACTTTTAGAAGCTTCTGTTTTATGCAGAAAATGCTAATTGCTCATGAACTTCTGTTTTATGCAGAAGCTTGCATGGTGTCTTCTGTATCTCAATAATCACTATTATGGATAGATTTGGTGCTTTCAAACAGAGTTCTATATTCATAAATAAAACAAAGGACATAATAGTTTTATATCTGTGTCTCCTTTCGAGTCATATTCTTTGCTTTCTCTTCTCTGATTTTGTTATTGATTGTTGGTACAGGTCATTTTATTCTCTGACATTCTTACTCCACTTTCTGGGATGAATATCCCTTTTGACATTGTGAAAGGCAAGGGTCCTGTCATATTCAATCCTTTGCGCACAGCTGATGATGTTGATCAAGTTAGGGAATTTGTTCCCGAGGAATCAGTTCCATATGTCGGGGAAGCATTGACAGTCCTGAGAAAAGAGGTTGAATTTTGTGTATGGAGCGTTTTAGTTTTAGATATTGCAAGCAAGCCTTGATTGTGTGCATTTTCTTCAATTAATCTGTTTATATATAAAGCCTCTACTACCAGTCATGGACTGCTTGGTAAGATATCCTTTATTTATGAAGGTTTTTGCATTTGAACATCTATAACCCATCTGCTTCAGAACTTGAATTGGATCAAGGCAATGGTGTTTCCATTTGTGATTCCTACCATGTGCAAAGCACTTATAATAAAAGCTAGTGCAATGCTGATATCTTATAAAACAAATAGTGAAAGATTAGCACATTTACAATTCCTAATTTGAAGAGGAACATTTACCATGATCAGTGTTAAATAAACCAATGGATTTCTTTAAACTAAGAGCCTCAGAAACCACATGTGCATGGCCAATCAGAACACTCTGAATCAAGTGTTTCCTGTTTTGAGCTAGATTTCATCAAGTAGCTGAGACATTTTATCCTGCTTTGAACATGCATATGCATGCATATGGATACAATCCTCATCTGAAATTCTAAATTTATATCGTTTTACCTCAGTCAAACAGTGTCTTCCCCTTTCTAGGTAGAAAACAAAGCTGCAGTGCTGGGCTTCGTAGGGGCTCCTTTCACCCTGGCTTCATATGTAGTGGAAGGTGGTTCATCAAAACACTTTACTAAAATAAAGAGATTAGCTTTCTCCCAGCCCAAGGTAACTAACTTATACTAATCTCTCATTTCTATAGTTTTCTGGATGTAAGACATGCAGCTGCCAATCCTTCTCATGGTGAATACAATGAAAATAAAATTCAATTCACCATTTTTTCCATTCCCAGGTTCTCCACGCATTACTTCAGAAATTTGCAACCTCAATGGCAAAATACATTCAATATCAAGCTGACAGTGGAGCTCAAACTGTTCAAATCTTTGACTCATGGGCCACAGAGCTTAGCCCTGTGGATTTTGAGGAGTTCAGTCTTCCATACTTGAAGCAGATCGTGGATACTGTGAAACAATCCCATCCAAATCTCCCGCTAATCCTTTATGCTAGTGGATCTGGAGGCTTGCTTGAGCGGCTAGCTTTGACAGGTGTAGATGTTGTAAGCTTGGATTGGTCAGTTGATATGGCTGAAGGTAGGAAGCGATTGGGACCTGATGTAGCTGTTCAGGGGAATGTAGATCCTGGTGTTCTATTTGGGTCAAAGGAATTCATAACTAATCGGATAAATGATGTCGTCAAGAAAGCCGGTAAAGGAAAACATATACTTAATCTTGGTCATGGAATTGTAGTCGGCACACCTGAGGAGAATGTTGCGCACTTTTTCGAGGTTGCTAAAGGAATCAGATACTAATATGGCATGTGACTGGATGATTTATGCTAAATTGAGATCTGCTGTCTTTATCAACTCCTTTTTGTTAGATCAGTAGTTGATTATTCAGTGTATTCGCAATACTGTTTATCTTGGGTAGTTTGGTCAAGTTCTCAACATGAGAGCGTTGCATAAGCTTGAGAGCAAGACCATATATAGTCACATGGAGCTTGGAAAAAATAGAATGTTGCATCTCCTCTCATTGTTGTCTAAGGCAGATTGGCAAGCTAGGGAGTTTGTGGCACTGGTATTCCTATGGGAAAATGTCCTTTGGCAAGGGCACGGTGATTGCAGGTGTGTTTGCATCATTGATTGTCCAAAACCATATTAGGTATGAAGAGTGAGGTTATTAATGAGGAGGTTTAATTCCTCTGGAATCTGAGTTGAAGCGTTCCATCCGTTTCAGCACTCCTTTTTTCATGCCATGGGGATTGCTATATAGTTTTAAAAATAAATGATATAAAGTATCTGTGGTAAGGACTTGGTTATATTAAAAAAAAAAAAAAAGAGAGGATAAAAAGTCGAGTTCTTGTGCAAGTTATTTAACTTGTGAAGTGTGTTTATTTTTATATTAAAAATTAATCGGATCCTACACATGAAGTGATTTTGAATCTAGACCCAAGAAAAAAAAAAAAAAAAACATAATACACCCTTAACATTGATGAGAATTGTGCTTGATAAGACAATGGGGACGAGAATGCCACAACTTACACAATTTAAAAGATAAAATAATAAACTTGTTTAACAAAACTCAAAAAATTTAAATAAAAATAGAGAATCACGCAACGTTAAAAATCTTGAATAAAAAGAATAATATCTAAAAATATTAACATGTAAATAAATAATAATTATTTTAAAAAAATCATTCCTATTTATGACCCAAGCAACAACTTGGATAAAAATTAGAGTAGTTCAAAAATATTGCTGAAGCACCTTTGAACGCGCGCATACACAAAAGAAGTCAAAAAAGTTAAAATGCTAATAAAAAAAAATAAAAATAAAGTGTGCCATTTATTCATATATTCATGATATAATTTTAGAGAGATATATATAATTGATAGATATTCTTTGAATAAATAAATAAATAATACAAGGTAAATACCAAGCTTTAGGATTCTGTTCAAGTAAAATAAATAAATAAAAACAACATTAATAATCAACACGGATGACAAATAACAAAAAAAAAAAAATAAACACATAATTAAATATATGCAAAGCTTTAATTATCAAAAAGGAATAAAATTCGTATTGCAAATTAAATTCACTTTATTGTATACACACTCCAAACCAGATAAAACTAGATTTTTAGTCATACAAACACGTATCCAAAATACCATCATAAACTAGACTCTTATATAATTGATGGATATTCTTTGAATAAATAAATAAGTAATACAAGATAAATACTAAGCTTTAGGATTCCATTCAAGTAAAATAAATAAATAAAAGCAACATCAATAATCAATACGGATGAAAAATAACAAAAAAAACAAAAAAACATAAACACATAATTAAAAATATGCGAAGCTTTAATTATCAAAGAGGAGTAAAATTCGTATTGCAAATTAAATTCACTTCATTGTATACACACTCCAAACCAGATAAAATTAGATTCTTAGTCATACAAACACATATCCAAAATACCATCATAAACTAGACTCTTATATAATTGATAGATATTCTTTGAATAAATAAATAAATAATGCAAGATAAATACCAAGCTTTAGGATTCCATTCAAGTAAAATAAATAAATAAAAGCAATATCAATAATCAATACGGATGAAAAATAACAAAATAAAAACAAAAAAACATAAACACATAATTAAAAATATGCAAAGCCTTAATTATCAAAGAGGAGTAAAATTTGTATTGCAAATTAAATTCACTTCACTATATACACACTCCAAACTAAATAAAACTAGATTCTTAGTCATACAAACACATATCCAAAATACCATCATAAACTAGACTCTTACTTAAAAAAAAAACCCATGAAAAACAACAAAACACATGTAAACAATAATATATATATATATATATATATTGTTGCGATGTCGCGGTCGCACAAATTAATTACCCTAGCTTTAAACACAACACACAAGATAGTATAGAGCAAGCAAGGGGTCGATCCCACGAGGAAGTTCAAGTCAGATTTTTATGCTAGATGATATGCAATTTTGGGGGGGTTTGGACGTTATCTAGGCTAAAGCAAAAGAAAACATAAAACTATCAAACGAAATTTAATAAAATCAAAAAATTATCAAGAGAACAAACCTTGGTCACAAGCACACATCCACCTATAGAAATCAGAACTGATCATGGAAACGAAACATCAATTTATGTTCTGAATATTTATCTCTTCTTAACATTGGTTAGTTAACGGATCCGCCGTATAACTAACCCTAACCATTAAACAACCACAGTGTCCGCACTAGTAATTTAATTTAATGGCAGCCTTAAGAACTAGATAAGTTGATTAATCAAGAAAACATAACTGTCCGCAGTCTATGTTTGATTTGATTGAATGTTCTCCCTAAGATTAATAACGTAGATCCGCCACAATTATTAAACTCAGTTGCTTCACAAGTTCATATACCACAACTCCGGTTTTGATATCAAACTTAGCAATAGATTGTCTATAATAATAACTTAGAGTCCGCTCTAGCAATTAAAATAAACAATCATAGGAAAAATAAGCATAGGAGAACAAACATATTCATCATATAAACTGAAAAGAAAAGGTAAAATAAATCTCACAGTTCTTGCAACCAAGAAAAAGTGTTTAGCTTTGCATGTTTGTTGAACAACTAATCAAAAAGAAGGAAGAATGCATAATTTAGGGTTTTTTAGAGGAAGGGGGCGTTTTTCTCTTCTTGGCTGGCTGCCCCCCTTCTCTTCTCTCATTCTTTTTATATCTTAGGAAACCCTAGGTCTCTATTTTACAAAATAGTCCTCCATTAAGTAGACTGTTTACATTTAAGTACTTCAATAACTATTTTCCTAAAAAAGGAGAAATAGCCTTGCATGAAATCTTCAAGCTTTGACTTAGAGGAGCTAAATTGCTGAAATAAAAACTTGGATATCGGTTTAGATGCTTCGGAACGTAATTTGGACTCGTTTCTTCACGAAACCTGTTTGCTGGCAGAATTCAGATGTCATCTTTGAAAAATCATATCTCCCTCATATGACATCGTTTTTGACTGAAATTTGGAGCTTTTATAGAACTTTGAGTCATGAATCCAAAACAATTGAGTTTGCATCAATTGGACTTCTGTAGCTCCAGATATTCAAGTTGGAATAGCCGAAGGTCAACACTGGCAGATTGCGAGATTTGACTTTGAAGGCTGCGATTTCCATGCTCTTCCTTATTTTATTTTCTTGCCTTAGATGTCCAGAAAGGTATGGATGTTAGCTTTTTAATGCCACTGGAATCACTTCATTTCAACCTCCAGAGCTCACGCTCTGCACAAAACATCAACTGAAGGTCAAATCTGCCAATTATCTCAAATTTACTCCTTTTTGCATCTTTCATCCAAAAGTGCCTTCAAAACATAAAACAAAGAATATCAAGGCATTTTATATATAAAACATAGGCAAAACACTAGTTAAATGTGGGTGAAACTATTGAATAATATGGTTGCATCATATATATATATATATATTGGTAGAAAATCAACAAGCAAGTGTAAACCACAACAAACACAAAGAAATTCAAAGAAAGAACTTGAGAAGGAAAATTGCTACCAAAAAGAAAATTAAATTGACCCAAATGTGGAAATTAAAATAGAAATCATATGCAAACTAAGTTTTTGAGTTTCTAATCAAAGATATGACAATGGAATATTCAGGATAGATCAATTTTTAATCATGATTAATGACAGAATAATCAACATAAGTGATTTTAAATTCAAAACTCATGCACAAAAATCAATTTTCATGAATGTTGAAAACAAAGTGACAAGGTGTTTGAGAGTATGGTAGCGGTTGCTTTTCAAAGTGCTTCTCGCTTGGAAATACATCAAAATAAAGTTTTTTTTATTAAAATTATTTTTAACATTAGCACATCAAAATGATTTGAAAACACTAAAAAAATATTAATTTGAAGCAAAGAAAAAAATAAAATAAAAATTCAAAAGCTCTTTTGAAACGCAAAAACAAACTCAATTTCAAATTTGAACCCTCAACTCAAAAATATAATTTTTCTATGAAAAATTTAAGCTAGATACCATACCACACACACACACGAGTTTGAATTAGAATTTAGAAACTAATAATGTTGACTTCACATGAAAACCTAAATTCGCACAACAATACACATACTCACAACTTCGATTTCAATTAACTTGATGTAAAAACTCACTTCTAACATATATTCAATATAACAAAAAAAACACTAGCATTAAAAAAAAACATGCAATAAGCAAAAAAGAACAACACCATAACATACTTAATTTAAGAAGAAATAAGGTAAAAATGATTTTCATATACAATTAAGAAATGACACAACCACAAACTAGCTCATAATTTCAAAGCCAATAGTAACATCACAACACTTAATATAAACACAATTTCACAAACCAACAACCAGCAAACATACTATATATCACATAAATCAATGATAAAATTCATATCAAGACCCAATCATTATGTATCATATAATATAAATAACACATATCCTATCCTTCTAACCTCATAACAAGACATTGACATCATCTTATTTCTCTATGAAGGTTCCTCATGATCTCCAACCTTGAGACGTTTAAACTAGCGTGACCAAATACTTCAATCATATGCAAATAAAACCAACCAACAACATATAAATGATATATATTGTAAACACCCAAGAAAAAAGAAGAAGAAAATTAAAGCTGGAAATGACTCCACCATCGTTGTGGATTTCTAAATCGGCAGCAATACTGTTCTTAGCTGCTGACTTCTGAATCAACAATATCATAGTTCTTTGCTGCTAATGTAAACACCCTAAAAAAATAAAAGTAAAAAACGACCCCATTGTCATTGCCGATTTCTGAATCGGCAACAACGCAATCTAACTAAAAGTTTAGGGAAACAAATCAAACTGTCTTAAAGAGCTAGGAGGGAGGGCAAAAACTGGTTTTGGAGAGACCAAAATAAGGATAAGAACACATTTAAACCAATCTCAAACACCCCACCTCATTTAATGGAGAGTATAAATACAAGGAGAAAGAGAAGGTGACCCTTCCTCTTCCTAAAATTTATCTGCAGTACAGTTCTTGGCTGCTGACTTCTGAATCGACAACGTCATAGTTCTTTGCTGCTAATGTAAACACCCTAAAAAAATAAAAGTAAAAAACGACCCCATCGTCGTTGTCAATTTCTGAATCGGTAACAACGCAATCTAATTGAAAGTTTAGGGAAACAAATCAAACTGTCTTAAAGAGCTAGGAGGGAGGGGGAAAACTGGTTTTGGAGAGAAAAAAATAAGGATAAGAACACATTTAAACCAACCCCAAACACCCCCACCTTATTTAATGGGGAGTATAAATGCAAGGAGAGAGAGAAGGTGACCCTTCCTCTTCCTAAAATTTGTCTGCAGTAGCTGCATGCTTCTCTTCTCTTACTTCTTCCCAACAAAAATCTAAACCAAACCAGCAAAAAGTGCCTCTTTGAACGTGTGTGTGTGTGTGTGTGAAAGAGAGAGAGTGAGAGTTGAAAACTTGAGAAAGAGATCAGACAACTACCTAAAGGGAAGGAAAAAACAGCTAAAACTGAGAAAGGAAGAAGAAGAGAAGGAATACTATCAAACTTCCCCAAACCTACTTAGATTCGAAAGGTATGAGTCATGTGACTTCTTTCAATGTGTGTGTGTGTGTGTATGAGAGAGAGATAGAGAGAGAGAGAGAGAGAGAGTTAAGAACTTGAGAAGGAGATCGGACAACTGTCCAGAGGGAAGGAAAAAGGGGCTAAAACTGAGAAAGGAAGAAGAAGAGAAGGAATACTATCAAACTTCCCCAAACCTACTTAGATTCGAAAGGTATGGGTCATATGACTTCTTTCCTTTTGTTCTTGAGACCCCAAAAACAAAAATAAAGAAAAAGACCCTAAGAAAATTGACCTAGGATTTTTATGCCAGCTGTGAAGGAAACCAAAATCAACTAGAAGAACAAGAAAATAGGGACAAAATTTCAGAACACTTAACAAAGAAAAATGAATAAATGGAATGAACAAACCATGAAAGAGGGTCGGCCATAGCTGAAGGATGGCCAAAGTACATTGTGTGATAAATTGCATGTAGTTGTTCATGCTTGAAAATATATGATTCTGCCAGATTTTTATAACAAACTGTGAGTTGGAACTGAATTGCATGTAGTTGTTCATGCTTGAAAATATATGATTCTGCCGGATTTTTATAACAAACTGTGAGCTGGAACTGAATTGCATGTAGTTGTTCATGCTTGAAAATATGTGATTCTGCTGGACATTTATGACAAATTGTGTGCTGGAACCAAAATGTATGCAGATGTTTCTTGTCGAAGTGTGTTGTCGGTAGCGAATTAACGTTCGTTACCAAATTTATGTTGTCCATGGCGAATCAGGTTTTCGCTTCTGAAATTGTATTGCCTGCAGCTAATTAGCATTCGCTGCTGAAATTGTGTTGTTTACAACAAATCAGCATTCGCTGCTGAAAGTTTGTTGTCTGCAGTGAATTTGTGATTCGCTGCCCAATTTGTGTTGTCCGCAGTGAATCAAGTTTTCACCGCTGAATTATGTTGTCTACAGCGAATTAGGTTTTCGGTGCCAAATTGTGATGTCCGCAGCGAATCAAGTGTTCGCTGCTAAATTTGTGTTGTCCATAGGGAATCGATCTGTCGAATTGTGTTGTCCGCAATGAATCAGGTGTTCGCTGTCAAATTCTGTTGTCCGCAACGAATCAGGTTTATGCTATCAAAATTGTGTTGTCTGCAGCGAATCAGTGTTTGTTGCCGAAGAAGTGTGTTCTGCAATGAATTTGTGATTCGCTGTTGAAATTGAGTTGTCTACAGCGAATTAACATTTGTTGCTGAAAGTTTGTTGGCTGCAACGAATTAGCAGTCGCTACCGAAGTTGTGTTGTCTTGCAGCGAAAGTGTGATTCACTATCAAAATTGAGTTACCTCTAGCGAATTAACATTCGCTGTCGAAAGCGTGTTGGCTGTAGCGAAGTAGCATTTGCTATCGAAATTAAGGCGCCTGCAACGAAACAATTTTCATTGCTGAATTATGGGGTCGGCAATGAACCAGTTTTCACTGTCGAATTGTACGGCCTTCAGTAAATGAGTTTTCGCTGCCAAATTGTGTGACCAACAGCGAATCAGTTTGGCTGCTGTTTTTCTACAATAGACCCCCTGAGCAGAAATGACTTAAATGCTTGTAACAACTTCATTGTATGATGGTGTAAAATGTGGAACACTTGAATGTGAACATATGGACTCTTGAAATAAGTATAGTGATGAATGTGATTCAAGGATGCAAATGTACTGATTTGTGGCTATTGATGTCTTAGGTGTTGCGGCCCGGATCAGACCATTGTCAGGACAAGGACAACCCATAGGTGGAGCAGGTAGGTGGTTTCCACCTTTTTCTCGTATGATGTTAATGCTTTGAAATGATTTACTTATGAACAATATATTATTGAATCCTTGATAAATGATGAAACAATGATGAAATGTTTGATTGAATTCTTGACGAATGTTGTAATGACTATGAAATGTTGATTGAGTTCTTGATGAATGTTGAAACGATGATGAAAATGCTAATGTTCAGAAATGACTTATTGAGGAGGATATATTATTGTGTTGCGATGAATAACAAACCGACTGTGAGATGTTAATTAAGCTGTTATGAAATTGGGCTGTTAACGAATGTCAAACCAATTATGGAATGTTGATTGTGATTGTTGATTAACTTTGGCTAATGGCATTCAAAATGAATGATTGGGTTATGATTGTTGATTAGCTTCGGCTAATGGCATCCGGATGGATGACCGGGTTGTGCTTGATGATTAGCTTCGGCTAATGGCATCAGAGATGGATGACCGGGTTACCGATCTATATTGCTCGCCTTTAATCAGAAAGGGCTTGATTGGGCTTGCAACGTAGGCTTGGGTTCTTAAAGAAAAAGGATATTTATAGGCTTAAAAGGTGTTTAAGGGATTTCAAGACTAAGGATCACTAGTGCTTGTTTCCCGACAATGTTTTTGGTTCATGGATTTTCTGAACCTTGGAATTGATTTGCAAAGTGGTCCATGGTGCCCTCTAGTGTAGGGTTTGGGCTTTTTCTTCTTTTGATTTTGAGCATCATCATATTAGTTATTTTTGTGATATGCTCATATCTTTTTTATTCTTTGGACTCTTTCATGCCCCTCAGCTTTGTTTGGGCACCTTTAATCATTGAGGTTTTTTTTTTCTCTCAGTTGCCCTCTAGTGTGGGGTGTAATCCTAGCTAAGGTTATTTTTCTCAAGAAAAACATATTAGGCTCAAAAGGGGACTGCAAAGGATTTTCAAAGAAAAACATGTAATAAGTCTTGTGAAAGGATTATCAAATATGATCTTTTCTCATTTCAAACGCATGCACTTAGGATCAGTAAGCCTTGCTTTTTTTCATGCGAATATGCAAAATGGTTTCTCATTATCCATGCAGCTAAAACTTAATTTTTGAAGTCATCTCATGATGTTCGGGTTGTTCTTCGGGTTTTCTAGGTGTATGGTTACCATTCTAGGATATCACTTGAATTTCCATAACTTGTACACCAATTTGATTTCTATTTTATACTAAACTTTGATTTCCCAAAAATTCTTTTGAAAACACAGGATTACACATAATTTTTGAAGAAAAGAGGAACATGCCAAAGAATTCTTGGTACAATGGTTTTGTGAGTAAAGGGTGTACTTGTGTAGGTGTGTTATTTGCATGAAACGACAACAAAAATGAAGTTATATCATGAACACAAGAAAACACATGAATTTATTAACAAGAAAGACTCATTTGACAAAGAAAGTCTTTTGACAATATGAGCCAAATTACCAACAAGACTAAAACAGGTTGAAACAGACATGATCAAACAAAAGGCAATAATAGGTCAAACTCCATCCTCCTATTCATGTATACTTTCTTTTTATGGCAGAACTTCATCCTCTATCATGGACATCCTCAAGAATACACGTTGCCTTCTCTGTACCCTGTTATTTTCATCGGTGCTTTTAGGTTTCCCGGGCATTCTTCCTCTAGTGCATTTACTGATCCACTACTTCTTCCTCTAGTGCATTTACTGATCCACTACCTAAAACATGATTGGGTAGAGGGTTCATATTCATGTTTGGAGTTTCTTCAAACACTATCCACTTAGCTTTAATTAATTGCATGAGCTTCTTCTTGAAGGCACTGCTGGTATGAATGTTGTGTCCTACAGCACCAACATAGTACTCGCACGTGAGGTTGGGTTTGTACCAGTTGGGGTAAGGCGACTATAGAGGCGTAAGTGGTTCTGGAGTTACTTGTCTGATGCTTAGTAGCTTCTGGTACATCTCATTTAAAGACAACGATAATAAAGGTAATTGTTCATGAACCCTTTGGTAATTCTTCTTCGGGGCTTAGGTTTTTTGGTAGGAAATGGAGAGTTGAGATTGATGTTGGCAATTTGGGATAGAGTGTGATAGTTTTGGTTTTTCTACCCCTGTAGCCACCTTCAAGATGGTCGATCTCCCTCCTTTTCCCTTTGAAGCCTTTTTTCTTGGTAGGCATGGAAATTCTACCACTCCTAATTCCTTACTCTATACACTCAGCTATTGCCACAATGTTAGTAAATTGCTATGGCAAACTAACAATCACATGCTCGTAGTACGGTGCCTTGAGCGTGTTGGCAAATAGAGTAACCATTTCTTTGTCCAAAAGAAAGGGGTGCACCTGTGCAACTAGATCTCTCCATCTTTGAGTGTATTTCCTTATGCTTTCTTTATCCCTTTTCTCCAGATTGAATTAGCTGGTTCTATCAGGAGCAATGTCCATGTTATACTTGTATTGCTTGACAAAAACATCCACCAAGTCTCTTCATTTGTTGATCTTTATGTTGTCAAATCTTATGTACCAACTCAATGCTGCCCTACTTAAGCTATCCTGAAAAGTGCACAAGTAGTTTCTCATCGTGTGCTACTTCTATCATTTTATTGCAATAGGACTTGAGATGATTTATGGGGCATTGAGTTCTAGTGTATTTGATAAACTCAGGAACACAGAACTTCTTTGATACAACCATATTCGGGACGAGACACATTTTCGCAACCTGTACTAGGTCATATAAGTTTACCCTTCAATAGCCCTAATTCTGGCTTCAAGTGCTGCCATTTTATCTTGATCAATGCCATCAGATGACTTGGTCTTATGGGACTCATTGGCGAATGCATCAATAACAAGGGCTAGTGTTGGTGCTGCTGATTGTACAAATGCTAGATTATATTGAGGCTCTTGACCATGTTTGCTCATTCTTTCTTCAAGCTGAGTTGTTGTCTAGGTTTGAACAAAGATAACAGATCAGTTGGAAGGACCTTCTCCAGAGGAATTTCTAAGTTTTTGCTCGAGTAAGCCAGTGAGGCGAGCCATGCTTGCCTTCAGAGACTCCAACTCTTCTTGGAAATGAGCATCACGATGAGCACGCTCTTCATCTTTCATGTTTCTCGCTCGGAGTCGGGTGTTATAGACTCTTTAGGGACCTATGTTTCATCTTGATACATGTGTGTATGTTATTTACAATGGATGGATGTATGTGTATAAATGCAAATGTATGTATATGCATATTGGGTATGGATGGTGAAAACCCATGCAAAATGAATATTTATGGAGTCCATACTCTAAGGAAAGGTTTTAGGCCATTATATGATGATAGGCTTTCTACCTGGTCTCAAAAAGGTTTATGAACTACCCAGTGACTACCTTACATGAAGGCAGTATAGGGGTTTACAAGGAATGGTTAGGGCATAGTGTGACTGCTGTTACCTAGTAAACACTCAGTTTATAGTTGAATGTTTCACAAATCTGAACCCCGACTAAAAGTTATGAGGCAAACCGCTACTCCCCACCTAACATAGAATTGAGTCTACTTACGAAATTAAAATGCATGAGGGCATTAATCCATACCCGATGTACTTATGCATGAACATAAAATAAAAATGCTAAAGTAGTGAAAATATGAGCTAAAATTAAACAGACGAAAACAATTAGGCAAACAATCAAACAAGCAAAGCTTAGTCCGACCAAAAAAGGTGTTCCCTAGTGGAGGCGTCATCTTGTCGCAGGGGCGATATCGGGCACTGGCGCGCTATCGTGCCTCTTGAGAGGTATTGTTGTTGAGAAGGAAAGGGTTTTAGATTTAATCATAAAGCTATGATTAAAGTTTAGGAGTCACCACCTAGTATTATGGTTACTAGGAATTATATGGTCTGTGAGAGTCTCGGTAAGGGATTAGTTGTGCAAGGAAAAGATGCATCACCTCTAGTGCATTCTACCTAAGATAAGTTGCAGAGGAATGGTGGTTGGCATTGGTCATAGGGGGAAGAAAAAGAGTTTTGCAGAGGAGAGAGAGAAAGAGAGACATTCACAGTGGCTATTCCAGACGTGGGGGTGGCTGACTGGTGGTCACGCTAGTTATGCATGGTGGAGCTGGTGGCAAACAAACTAGTGGAGAGGCAGTTGGTGGCTAAAAAGGCAGCGATGAGAGAGAAAGAACAAAGAGAAGTGTCGGCAAGGAAGAAAAACTAGTGGGGGAGGTTGCTTTTTATCAATATTGGACTTGATTTTCTTCATGATCAAGCATGAAATCTACCTTTATTTATAGGGGGTAGAAGATGGATGTTTTGTCTTTAATGGTACCAAATCTTAGCCCTTGGTTCAGTTAGGAAAAATCTCAACCGTTGATTCAAAGTAAGCACCATAAACTGTCATATCTGCCAGTTGCAGACTACCTGTGTTGGTCTTCATGGCTGATGTGTTGTCAATCAGCTAGAAAAGACCACACCGGGGTGAAGTTAGATGTCAGGTGATCATTTTCGTGCAAATATGAAGGGTAGAGGCATTAAATGCACCTACTAAGGAGCCTCTCTAAGCAGTCATTTCAGAGAAAAATTGAAAAAGAAAATGGATAATAACCAAAACAACATTGTTTTGGTAAAGTTCATTTTAGTCCTTCAATTTATAATTCTCTCAATCACACCCCTGATTGGCTAAACACTTTTAATTTTATGCAATTTTACCCCTGACAAACTTCTATTTCAACCCTGGATTTTAGCGCATTTTTCACATTGATTCTTGGTTTTGGATTTATGCAATTTGACCCAAATTAACCATTAAACTTTCAATTTTCTTCAATTTCACCTCTGATCTCAATTAATTGGGTCCATATATTTCAACTCCTTTTGCATATTGGTCCTTGGCTGTGAATTTCTTCAATTTAACCCCTAATTGACCCCAAAACTTTTTTTTAATGATTTTGCTCTTGATTTCAATCAATTGACATGGTAAAAATTAAATTTGATCTTCCTAAAATTTCAATCTTCTTAATTAAACCCAAATTGGGCTTCTAAACTTAATGTTTCACCAATTAAGCCCCTAATAAAATTTATTTGACCCATTTAAAGTATAATTAAGTCATTGCACTTAATTGAATCCTTCCATTGAACCCAAATTAATTCTTCAACATAATTAAACTTTAATTGGCCCATAATTAAATCAAATTGGCCTCTTAAAAATCTAATTATGTCATTGGACTTAATTTTTATGTAAATTCATTCAATAATCATTTAATTTGACATTGAATATGCATTATTTCTTCAGTCTTGGATATAATGGGGTATAATTAGGCTTCAAATTTCCTTCAAAATTGCAGCTTGATTTTCCTATATGTTTGAAATCCTTCATGGCCTGTTTCTCCATGTTACCAGCTTTTATTTTATTTTTTATTTTTATTTTGGAAGAAAAAGAAGTGAATTTGAGAAATAACCTAAAAATGGGTTATGACACTCACATAGTTCTTTTTCTAAAGATTGTTTTAGTTATTGTTGTGTTTATTTTGGCTCTAAACAACACTTTAATTCATAAGTGTTTTAGAAAATTTAGCCATTTGAATTTCTCGAAGAAAATATCACATTTCTCATTCATATAGTTGATATCTCATTAAAAGTATTATGCAGTACTCTACTAGGTAACCCAAGATATGAGAATCATTAAAAGCATAACTCACTCTTGTCATGTTGTAACTAACACCTTTTTTTCATCATAGAAATAACAAGAAAGTATTATTTTCAAGTGCTACTAAGAGTGTCATATGACTTGTTTTCCTCTTTAAACCTAAACTTAGGATCTTCAGACAACTAGGTAGGATTATCATCATAATAATTGTTTTTTTTATTTTTAAAGACTTTGAGCCCACTCCTCGTTGAAAATACACACAAGCTCTCTTGTTAAGCCTTTAATAAGTAAATTAATAATATTTTATTTTGTCATTACATAGTTAATATATCACATCTATGATGCATATATATAGACTTATTATTACACATACTACTTTATGCCCTTCTAATTACTAACTAATTGTCGCAATGGACATAGATTGATAAACTGGCTTTCACCAACATGGAATAATATTCTCTAAGAAACTCAATGTCACTCGACTTTCTCTTTAACTTTATCTAAAGTAATAGACTTTGATTTCATCATGGATCTTATGATGCATGTTTGTTTAGAGGATTTCCAAAATAGTTGTTTCTTCGAGCATGAAAAGATATTCACTAATGGATTTTAAATCCTTAATATTGAATATCCAATTTGCATCACTATAACCCTCAACTATTCATGGGCACTCAATATAGTGTAGTTCATGGTGTAAGATGTAGCTTAAATATTTTATATATTTCTTTTCAATAATCCACACTTAAATTATTGGTAAATCTATATAGATTGCTAATCAAGCATGCAATATTTGGTTTTGTGCAATTAATAACATACATCAAACTTATAATTATTCAAGAAAGTTCTAATTGATGTATTCCTTCACCTTTTTATCTTTAGATAGATGTGCACTTATCTTTGTTGGTGTTTGATAATGTTATTATCACATTTAAAGAAAAATGAGAACTTTCTTCGAGACAATATCAATCCATTATATGTTCTAGATATTTTATTTTCTTTGTAACATCTACAACACCTAAGATTTTCATGTTAAATTCACTTGTTGACATTTTCTTAATAGATTTGATCATTTGTTTATTGTTGCCTAAAATTAACATGTCATCTACAAAGAGATATTTAATGATATAATATTTATTTGTATTTTTTACATAATATTTATCAACTTCATTTGTTTTAAACTTATTTGACAACATAACCTTGTTAAATCTTCCATGACTTTGTTTAAGAGCTTGTTTCAAACCATTTAAAGACTTGATAGGTTCACAAAATTTCATTTCTTTCATTTTAATGACAAGCCCCTTAATTTGTTCTACATAGAACTCTTTATCAAAGTTATCATTTATAAATGTTGTTTGTAATTATGATGTGATATAAACCACGAGGATATAAATATCCAAAAATCAACAATCAAATTGACCCTTACTAACCAGAGAAATCTCTCACAACACACAATAATAATTATTGAAATCAGAGTTTGTAAAAAAACCTAATACTAGGTAAAAACTTCCTAAACAATACTGGAAAAATAACAAAAAAATTCTAAATAAAATAGAAAAAAAATCCTTAATTAACTAGAAAACGAATACAATTCTTACATAGTATCTTCCGGACCTTATCGCAAGGCCTTCCTAATTTCTAATTGACCTGTAATTTTAACATAATATAAAAAAAGCATCTGGAATATGCTAGTAAAATTTTATTATGATCCAACAGTTAAATAAAAAATTATATTTATTAGAGTAGAACTATGTATTTGAAGAAATACGCCTGTAACTGCCAAAATTAATTAATCTATAAAGTATATGGATCAAGCCCCTCTTGTATATAGATTAAGTTGACTAAGGTCTAATCATCACTTATTGAAGATATAGCCTCTTTGAAATTCATCTTGCTCCAAATACTTTGAATAATCTCATTGAATGCATATTTGAGTTTCTTTTCCCTTAATCTTATAATTGACCCAATTGAAACTTGCAATGGATCTTCTGTTGTAGTCTTGATCATATCACCCCTCTTTCCTCAAAAAGATTCATCTGCATCAAATAGAGAGAGATTATAAACATTTAAAGTAGCATTAACATCATACTCACGTGGTAGATCCACTTTATAGGCATTATCATTCATTCTTTCAAGGATTTTGAATGGCCAATCTACTTTCGCATCAACTCAGATCTCTTTTGTTAAGGAAGTCTTTTTTTTTTCATATATACACTCAAACACAATCATCTAGTTAAAAAATAACTTTTTTATGCATGTTGCTCCTTTTTTTTATCTACTGCTTTATGTTCTCGTGAAGATCCTTTACTATATGTGCTTTTATATTATCATCAAGACTACCTCTTTTATCAATAGGTAAAAGAATCAAATCCAAAGGAGTCAAAGAATTAAAGCCATACATAATTTCAAAAGGAGAATAATAGAATGTATACTTCTATTATAAGCAAATTCAATAAATAGCAAGCAATCTTTTTAATTTTTCAAATTTCTTTAAATGATAGTTCTTAACAATGTAGTTCAAGTCTTGTTAGCTACTTTAGTTTAACCATCTATTTATGGATGGCAAATATTAAAAATAAGAATTTTGTTTCTAATTTCCCTCATAAAACCTTTTAAAAGTAGCTAAGAAATTTACATCACAGTTAGACACAATGCTCTTAGGTACCCCATAGAGTTGAACCATCTCTTTAAAGAATAAGTTTGCTATTTTAGTTGCATCATTGGTTTTATGAAAAGATATGACATATGTCATATTAGAAAATTTATCCACAACTACAAAAATAGAATCCCTAACCCTTTTTGACCTAGGCAAACCCAGCACAAAATCCATAGATATATCAACCCAAAGTTTTTGAGGCACTGGTAAAGGAGTATATAAATTATGAGGTAAAACTTTAGACTTGATTTATTTATATGCTATACATTTATCACAAATTCTTTACACATCTCTTTTCATCTTATGCAAAACATCTGAAGTCTTAAAAAACCTCAAAATATCCTATTAATCGGCCTCATGAGCTTCATGAACTAACAATTCATGCATAGAACAATTAAACACACACAACTCTTTTCTTTAAATAAATATTCATCAAATCTATAAAACTTATCAAAGGTTGAATGTTCACATACAATATATACTTGGCCGAAATCAAAATCCTCAATATATAAATCTTTCACATACTCAAATCCTAATAGTTTAGTGTTTATAGTTGAAAGAAGTAAATGCCTTTGTAATAGTACATCAGTCACTATGTTTTCCTCACTTTGCTTGCAATTAATCATATACGAGAATGTTTCAGTGAACTCTACCCACTTGGTATGCTGGCAATTCAGCTTTCCTTGGTCCTTAAGATGTTTCAATGACTTACGATCAATATGGATTATGAACTCCTTAGATCACAAATAATGTTGCCAAGTTTTTTAAGTCCTCATGCGTAAAGCTCTTTATCATAAGTAAGATAACTCAACATAGCATCATTGAGCTTTTCATTAAAACAAGCTATTGGTTTTTTTTCCTACATTAAAATAGCTCTATTACCTATTTCTAAGGCATCACATTCAATCTTTAAAGTTTTTGTAAAATTAGGCAATGATAACAATGGAGCCGAAATTAATTTTTCTTAATAAATTAAAAGCATGCTCTTGTTTTATACCCCATTTAAAACCCATATATTTCTTAACTATCTCAATTAAAGATACGGTTAAAGTACTAAAATTTTTAATAAATTTCCTATAAAAACTTGTTACGTCAGTGATTGATTTAGATGGAGGTCATTATTGGATAGCCCTAACCTTTTCCTCATCTGACTTAATACCTTTTGTACTAACAATATATCCAGGAAATACGATCTTTTCCATGTAAAAGTCACACTTTTTTCATATTAGCCTATAAATATTCTTTCACAAAACAAAGAATACATTTCTTAAATGTTCAACATGCTCATATAAACTCTTACTATAAATCAAAATATCATTAAAATAAACCACAACAAACTTAACTATAAAATTGAGCTAAACATGGTTCATTAATCTTATGAAAATAGTAAGTGCATTGGTAAGTCTAAAAGGCACGTAAAAAAAAATTATTCTTAATCTCACTCCTCTTTGTATAAAAATTAACATGTTTCTTTAATTTTGCCACACTTTTTTTCTTCTCAACCTTCTTTTCCTCTCTCCTCTCTCGGTCGAACTCCCATTAATTCTTATTTTGGCTGAATCTAAATTTTTTACCTCTTTTTGATCATTTTATTTTCACTTTTCCTTTTATCCTCACATGGTTTGTAACACCCCACCCCACTAACAAGATATTCTCCGCTTTGGGCCTCCCAGTCCACCCAAATCCAGGGCTTCCACCCAGGTCCCCCTCACGGATTTGTTCTTGGCAGCCACGTATGACCTCAAAACGCATCTTACTAGTCGAGGTGAGCATGCACTTATAAGGCCCTGGCTCTGGATGCTTGCTTCCGATGTGGGATCTTACAATCCCCCCACCTTAAGACTAGCCGTCCTCGGCTCTGATACCAAATGTAACACCCCACCCCACTAACAAGATATTGTCTGCTTTGGGCCTCCCAGTCCACCCAAATCCAGGGCTTCCACCCAGGTCCCCCTCACGGATTTGTTCTTGGCAGCAACGCATGACCCCAAAACGCGTCTTACTAGTCAAGGTGAGCATGCACTTATAATGCCTTGGCTCTGGACGCTCGCTTCCGATGTGGGATCTTACATGGTTGATATTTTTCTTCAACTTCGCTTTTTTCTTTCAATTTCAAGTGGTCTTCATACACTTGTTTAATGGATAAGGATACAAGTATGAATATCTTTCCATCATTCTCAAGAGAATACATGTTCTTTAACTCATCATACTTGGCTTTCTTTTTTATCAAATTACCAAAGTCTCCCCAACAATAAATGAGTAGCATGCGCATAACATCACATAAAATCTCATCCTTATATTTTCCAATAAAAAAAAAACCAAAACCTGATTAATAACTTTTAGTTCTCTACAGTCATCAAACCATTGAGGTTTACAAGGTTTTTCATGTTTAATAATGTTCATATTCAAATGTTTAACAAGTATAGTACTAGCAATATTAACACAACTCTCATTATCAATAATCACACAACATACGTAATTATTTATCTGGCATCTAGTATGAAAGATATCCTTCAAGTGTTACTCTACGTCATCCTTCTTAATCTAAACATTAAGTGATCTCCTAATCACCAAAGTCTCTTCATTAATTGAATACTCAATATCACTATAGGCCTCAAGTGGTGGCATTTCATCCTCTTCATATTTGTTACTTTTGGATTTAATATCTTTATACTCCCTTATAACCATAATCTTTTTGTTTAGATATTGTGAAGCTATATGTTCACTCTTTAAACACCTAAAATACTTAATATCATGATTACGATTAGATGGGATCTCGAGTTTACCTTTTGTTTTAGTGGTCTAATCTTTCCTCCAAGCCTTAGATGGTTTGATTTTATTGCCCATAATATTTGGCTTTGATGTGACAGCCCCCTCTCTCCTATAATTTGCCTCTATGCTGAAAAGAATCTCGAATTACCTCATTGATGTATACTGCCCTTTCTTTTCAAATGCCTTTCTACCTTGGTAACTATATGAACCATATCTTTAAGCTTAACATAGTGTTGTAACTAAATCACATTATTTATCTCTCTATTCAATCCATCCAAGAACCGTGTCATTATAGCTTCTCTATCCTCCGTAACATTAGCTTTAATCATGGAAATCTCTATCTCCTTGTGGTAATCCTCAATATTCCTAAAATCTTAAGACAAACTCTACAATATTTAATATAGTTCCTTATAATAATTTCCATGAACAAATATTTTTCTCATGACTAATTTCATCTCATCCCAAGTCTTTATGGATCTCTCTTCATTCCTCCTCTTACCTAAGACAAGTTGATCCTACCAAATAATATCATAGTCAATAAACTTAATAACAAAATGCTTTACTTTCTTTACCTTAAAGTAATGTTGATAATAAATCAATAACTCCATTTTCTTTTCCCACTTTATTTAAGCTTCTAGATTGTTTTTACCTTGAAAAGCCTGAATCTTCATCTTAACAATGTACAAATCTTTATCTAAACCATCTCGAAGTCCATTCTCCCTATCTACTCTCCTATAATTGAATTGCTCAAGTGGTCAAACTCCCCTAGGTTTTTGGTTTCTATATGACTAAAACCTACTATCATGGTTATCATCAAAATCCCTGGCCTCCTCATCTATATTCTTGGCTATAGATTCTTTTAAAAGTTAATTAGCTCATCTCAGATACCTTTTTCCTTCAAAACCTCTACAGTCTAACCCATCTCGAAAACTAGCCGCTTTGGTTCTCAAATCAGTCATCCCCTCATTATTTCGACAAATCTTGTATTCATAAACTCCAACTATTATTGTATGGCTAAATACCTCCATTCAAGATTATTCATATTTTTTGGTGGTGATGATGCACTCTTAATTAACATCGTCAAGAGTTGAAAATTTAGTTTTTTTTTACATATATGTATTATATAATAATCACACACACTCTCTCAAATGTTTACACTCAATAGATGTTACTCCTCAAGTTTTAAGTATTTTTTTTTATTTTCACTATGATATGCTAACCTTCATCTTTTACCACTTAATTCTCAAGATTTCAATTCTTTAAGGAACTAGTTCACAACAAATCAAATATTAATATATTTAATGGTGTGATCAAATAATGTAAAGACTCGAGAAAAAATAAAGATAAAAAACTATCAATACAAAACTACAAATATAAAAATATGAATATCTATACAAATTCATTTGAAATATGAACAATATGAAAATACGGAAAAAAAAACTATGAAAATTTAGAAACTAATGGAATAAGATTTAAAGACTCAAATAACAAAAGCACTTTCATTTATGTGTGTGTGTGGGGGGGTCAAAACTAGAAAAAAAGACAATGACGCAAAAAAACTATCTTTTTTTTTTTGTGAATCTCAAGAAAACCTACCCAAGTAAATCTAAAATATCTCAAATCAAGATTAAACTCCAAGATACCTCAAGAATCAAGATTTTTTATATTTAAAGAAAAAGTGTTTGAATTCGATGTTTCTTGAATTAAGATTTGCGGCAAACCCTAAAATTTTCTTTTCTTGTGATTTTCTTTGTTATTTTTTTTAAAAAACTTTATTTAATCAATATTGCAAATAATTTCTTTTAAAAAAGAACTTGATGTTGCAACTAGTTTTTAGAGAAGATAAAGAACTCGACAACAATATAGCATGCGAAAACTTGAAAATAAAAGGGATATAACCTGATTTAGAGCCTTGTTTTGATACCAAGTAATGTAAACACCGTGGATATAAATATCTAGAAACCCACAATTAAATTGACCCTTCTCAAGAAAACTAAATTCATGCTTGTGATTGAACTTGACACAACTATAATCTATATTGAGACACCAAAACTATAAAAATTGTTGAAACCCTCAATTAAATTGACCCTCCTCAAGAAAACTAAATTCATGCTTGTGATTTAGCTTGACACAACTATAATCTATATCGAAACACCGAAACTATAACAATTGTTAAAATCAAAATTTGTAAAAAAAAAAACTAATTACAAGCTAAATACCCTATTTATACTAGGTAAAAACTTCCTAAATAATGCTGAAAAAATAACAATAGAGTTCTAAATAAAATAATAAAAATAATCCAAAATTAACTAGGAAACTAATACAATTCTTGTGTAGTAGCTTCTGAACCTTATCATAAGGTCTTCTTGATGTCCGATTAACCTGATATTTTAGAATAATATAAAACAAGACCTATGAAATCTTTTGGTAAAATTTCAGTCTGATTCAGTGACAATATAAAAAATTATTCTTGTTATAGTAAAATAGTGCATTAGAAAAAAAAAATGAGCCTCTAATTGCCAAAATTAATTAGTCCATGAAGTGGATGGATCAAGCCCCTCTTATGCATAGATTAAGTTGAATAAGGTCTGATTATTACTTAATGAAAATGTAACCTCCTTGAAGTTCATTTTAATCCAAATAATCTAAATAAGCTCATTGAATGCATCTTTGCTCTTGATATTATAATTGGTCCAATTAAAACTTGCAATGAATCTTTTGATGTAGTCTTGATCGTATCATGATGGCTATTAACTGTCTCTTCCAATAACAAGCTCCAAGGCAAGAAATTTTCTCAAAATAGCTTTAAGGCTTATTTTCTAACAAGTTAGAAAATTATAACTTAATTGTTTTTTCAATTTTTTCCCTCTTGCCCATTCTATTCTCAATTTCATCATTTTTTATTTGATGATGACTATTTAAGCTTTTTTTATTCGTTCTTTTAAGTGAATAAATTTCTTATGTGTTCTTAAAAGAAAACTAATTTTCAATGACAACATTTATTAATTCTACTATTGTATTAGGATTAATATCCTTAATACTTGATTTATGTACAAGAAACCAATATGCATTACTATTATAAACATATATAATCCATAATTTTAGATCATATCTCCTTTTTAGGGATCAAATATCACCACTTTTGCAAGACATCCCTACACTTAAAGGTATTTGTAGAAAAGGTCTCTTTCATTTTCATAACTCACATGGTGTCGTTTTCAACTTCTTGTGAGGGTTTTTTTTAATTATATAATTAGTAGTTAAAATTATCTCCTCTCGTAAGTTTTTAGGTGCTCCTAAACTTAGCAATATGACATTCATAATTTCTTTTAAAGTTGGTTTTTACATTCAACAATGTCATTTTGTTGAAGTGATTGAAGAGTGGTAGTTTGGTGAATAACATAATTTTTTAAACAAAATCCACCAAAAGGTGCCTTATATTCTCCACATTTATTGTTTTTTTTATTACTTTTATCTTTATATTAAGTTGATTGTTAACTTTATTTTTATAATATTTAAATGTTCTAGTCTCAATAAGTGCCTCATATTGGGTTTTTCACAAATAAGTAACATTATATGTTATGCAAACATCTATAAAATAGATTAATACCTTTTCTCATCTTTAGTTTGTATAAATTTTAAATTACTAATGTTAAAGTGAATTAAGTCTAGAAATTCATTGCTTCTTTTAATTGTTTGAAAAGAAGTTTATGTGAATTTTAATTCTATATGAACTTCACACTTATTTTAAAAACCATAGGTAAACCATTCAAGATTTTTTAACCTACAACGATTGTATAACTCAAGTGTATTTGTGTGTGTGTATCATTCAATGCATTCCAAATCTTAATTTCTAAAACATCACTTTTAACATATAACGATTTAAAATGGAATGATGTCAACTCTTAGCTTGTTATTTTTAAAACATCTCTGAAAAAAAAAATTTTTCTTATGAAACATTATAAAATTATAAGTCATTCTTAAAAATTTGGTGATTTGATTTGATATAAATCTTTTTCTTTTAAGAAAAGAATACATTAATAGCCTTTATACCCAAAGTGTCCCTAATTATATCATAAATACTTTTAGTGAGTTGGAATTAGTTCTTGTTTATACAATTACTATTTTAAATAATTTGATACTATCATTTTAATATTATTCAACTAAAATTTTATTATTTGATAAAATAAATATTTGATGATTTATTTGATATTAATTTTAAATTAAATCAGAACAACATTAGACTCTATATATATGTATGAATATTTTATAATTTTTCGAAGTATTTACGTATGTAAAAATTATCTTGTGGTAGGTAGTGGATTCTTCTTTTAGAACAATTCATTTAAATATTGATGTAATTGATTATTTAGAGAATTTTTTCTATAAGAATTTATTTATTGATACTAAAAGCACAATGTTAAAATATGTAATGTATAAATAGAAAGTAAAATTAAATCCTGAAGGGGTATTCTTGATAAAAATAGAGGTAGTTTGGTATAAGGTATTTTTGTAATGTTTTCTTGTATGCAGTATCTATTTGGAAGTTTTGTAGATGTTGTGTTTTAAAGTGTGGTATAAGGTGCTTTTATAATGTTTTTTTATTAATTACATGGAAATGAATTAAAATAATATTTTTTTTAAAAAAATTATTTTTAATATCAAACCATTAAAATAATTTAAAAATATTAAAAAATAATAATTTAAAATAACAAAATAACGATTCAACCAGAACATCAAATTAACCCTTATTGAATCCCATAGTTTTATGCTTTTAGTTTTCTTAATATGAAAATTATAGCAAAAATAAATAAACTATGAAAAGATCAATATATTTTATCTCTTAGGTACAGGTGATAAAGGAATTTAATCCCTAGGTTATCATATTTGATTTAAATTTAAAAATATATTAAAAAAATATTATGAAGCTAGAATTTCATGCATATATGGCTTCTCCAAGACTGGATGGAAAAAGCATGTTTAGTTTCCATACACAAATGTTGTAATTTTTAGAACCAAAACAATAAAATAATTAATTATAATCTCTATAACATTTCATAAATCACTTGCAATAAGTTAAACCGCTAACTAAGCAAGTGATTAATCTAATTATCAGGAAATTTTGAAAACCAAGAGAGATTTTTATTTTTGTTGGGAAAAAAAATGAATGACAGATAATAGGATACTAAGAAGGTGATTAATGTTAAAAACAGAAATTCCAACCACTTTAATTTTAAAAAGAAAAAATCATTTGTTTCAGAAAATAGAACTTTACAGCGCAAAATGAGTTAAGGAATCAAAACGTTATAATAATTTGGATCCACAGACTAATTAATACCTTTTGTGCGTCTGTGTTTCCGGTGGCACCTCCAAGGTTTTAAATGTCCAAAAGTAGAGTTATTTAGTATCTTCTTTTTTTTTTTTTGATTTACGTGGGGTGTCCGGGCTAGCTTACGCGCACCACGACTATTCCCCACGGCCCACTGGACATCCTGCAAGCCCAGGAGCAGGTAAGGCACCGCGGGGGTGACAGACGTGCACATAGAGGGTCGAACCCGGGACGGGGGCGGAACAAGTCACACGATTGACCACAACAGCTAGACCCTCAAGTGCGAGTTATTTAGTATCTTAATTTTGAAGGAAATGACAACCTAGCTCTTCATGTTTGGTGGCTTAGATCCCGTTTTATAGTGTGAAGGTGGTTATTTATTAAAATATTTTTTATTTTAAAATATTTTAAAATTATTTTTTTATTTTTAACATCAGTATATTAAAATAGTATGAAAATAAAAAAATTAAAATAAAAAAATAGTAGAATTTTTAATTTTTTTAAAAATATTTTTGAAATAAAAAAAAACAAACAGGTTCTATACCGTGGTCACTTGTTTTTTGTTAAACGTTAATTGTCCTACCAGAAAGTTTTAATTATCATATTTTAAAATTTTTTTAAAACTGGTTTTTTTTTCTTTGCCTAATAAGATATTAAATTGATTTATTTTTAGTATTTTTATGATTTTATATACTAATGTTAAAAATAAAAAAATCTAAAAAACATATTAATCTAATGTTTTTTCAATTAAAAAACACTTTTATAAAAGCTACCGAACACACATTAAAAATTAATCCAATTTGAAAGAAATCCAGCAAATGTTTTCACAAAATATAAACAAGAGTTAATATATTTTGAAACACAAAGAAAGGAATAAAATGTGATTATTTTGAAAAACTAGGAAGTAAAGAAGAAGACTCCTTTCCATATGCTAATACAAAAATCCGGGGGGGGGGGGGGGGGGGGGCGGGTGGGGGAAGAACCACCCC
>Ga0325410_1000050_pt1 | contig 102377 bp, 55 predicted proteins | sample PopdelMetagenome_16_FD_206182 | JGI IMG/M metagenome (GOLD analysis project Ga0325410, IMG submission 206182) | Populus deltoides microbial communities from Bellville, Georgia, United States - Xylem-PdIQD-R3 | ecosystem: Host-associated > Plants > Phyllosphere > Stem > Wood/Secondary xylem... | reverse complement strand
GTTTCTGCAGTAATGGAGGACGCCGAACGTTGGCTTCAATAATGGGCACCTTAATGGTGGTCGACCCTCAGCCTGCCACCCGTTACCACCCGCCGAACTCTATATAAACGGAGGAGCACCGAAAAAAGGGGGGCTGGTTAGTTAGAGAGAGAAGACTGGAGAGACAAAAACAGTGAGGCGCATTGGCCAGCCAACACAGGAGCACCAACCTCGTCTCCGGTTACGCCACCCCCCTTTCCCCTCCGAACAGACATAATACAGGGACGAGAAGAAAGTCACGAGCAGATTTTCGTTCCTCTGTTTCTTTGAGAACAAACAGAGAAAGCTAAAGAAAAAGAGCCACGAGCGGAGGACGAAGAAAAGAGGCTAGAGACGCAGGACACCGAGAGAAAACAGTGAGCATAAAGGCAGGGGAAGGCAAGCAGAAGGGAAGAACCTAAACAGAGGAAAGCCACCGTGACCAGAACCATCGTTGCACCCTGCCTTCGTTGTTTCCAGAACTAGGTAAGTAGGCTTCACATCCCCCGCTTTTCATTTTAATTCACTCCCTTTACCTGCACATGCACGCGTGATTTAATTCACACGTGCTTTATATACCCAACCGGTCACTGGCTTGGGCCAGTGACCGGCTGGGCTGGGTCTAGCCCAGCCTATGTGGGCTGAGCCGGGCTGGGTCCAGCCCAGCCCCAAAAAAAATAAAAAATATAAAAATAGAAAAATAAAAAAAAAGTAGAAAAAATAAAAAAATGTGTATGCATGAATAAAAATAATGTAAATTTATTGGTTTATTCACTGACGCCAGAGTCAGGAATAAAAATACCGGTTTAAATTTATATTATTTTTATTCATTGTATTTTATTTTATTTCGCTAGAAAAATAAAAAAAATATGTGCATGCGTAAAACATAAATTTATTTTTACTCACTAGGCGTTAGAGTAGGGAATAAAAAAATATTGATCTAATTTTTTTTTTCGTAGCTACGAATTTTTACCAACGCCAGAGTTGGAATTATTCGAGCTCGAATATTCACTGGCGCCAGAGTCAGGAATATTATAAACAAATCATCATAGCATAAGTGAATAAATGTTTAGCAATTTAAGACAAAACCAGCAATGCAGTTTGCCTCAGGCAGAACGTTTAAGAGGTGATAATATCTTCCCTTTTACATAACCAGTCCCGTACCATAAAATCTCTGTTGACCAGTTAGGGTTCCTAGTGACCATAATACTAGGTGGCGACTCCTTAAACAAGACATTTTCCCCTAAAAGAACATGGTGCCAGAAATATGTTCTTTTTCCACAAGATGAGAATTATTTTGTGGGTCGCCGCGATGTCGGGTGCGACAACAACAAGGAAGAGTTGAGAAAATAGTTAGAAAAGTGTAGAGTTGACCTCTAAAACAACAAAAGACATCAACAACTCCTAGAAATACAACTAGAAGAAGAAGATAAGATGAGAAACTTTTTGAACCAACAACTTAAAGGAAAAGATGAACAATTAATAATCCTAAAAAAAGATCTTGAGACGACACAAGAATGATATAAAAAAAGTTGAGGTAGCCTAAGAAGTAGCCAAAGGGATCTAAAATAAGTTGGGAACTCAAAAGGTTAACCATGATGAACTAGTCAATAAATGTGAGTAGAGGTCAAGATCAAGAAGTTAGCTAAAAGCAAGATGTGTGTTGATAAGAAAATAATAGATTTCTTAAAAAAGGAAAATGATAACCTTAAGAAGAAATTAGATGGTGAAAAAAAAACTGGTTAGCTGAATTCGATATAGAAGAAAGAAGGATGTGAGCCCAATATATAACATAGTTAGAAGAAGAAAGAAGTGATAGGAAAGCTGTTAATTCTAACATAAGTGACTACAAGAAATGGATTGAGTATTTAAAAGAACAGCTTAGAGTGTTACAATCCAAGCTAGAAATTTAAGAGGAAGAGTTGAGGGAGCTATAAGGCCAATACTTTTAAATAGAAAAGGAACTGAATAGGTCCAAGCAAGAGCATCATGAATGTAAAGATTACATCAATAATTTTGAGGTTAAAATTAACTCCAAAATAATTGATCTTAACATTAAAAGGGAATAACTATAATGAGCAATGACTAAAGTAACTTCTCTAGGAAACACAATACGAATGCTTAAAAGAAAAAATAAGGCCTTAGCTTTCAGTAATGGCGTCCTAATAACTGGCAACACTTTATTACAAGATAAGAAAAATGACAACACAGGTTAAGAAAGTAGCACGCCAGGTCGAGATATTATAGTAACAAGGTACTTAGGTTGGAAATGATGTTATGAACTACCAAGAGAACTTGGAAGCAACTACCGTTTTTATTAGAAATATAGTTAATAGAGGCAAAGCTTTATATGAGTAATGATGTATAGGTTTTTCTGGTTTTTCTAAGTTTAATTTATAAAAAATATGTATAAAGTATTTTTATTTAATGAAAAGGCCATGACTCAGTTTCTTTCTCATCTAATGTGTTTGGAATCCAATCATGATAAGAACTTGGAGAAATACTCCTTTACAACAATCAACAAGAATAAAAAATCTTGCCCAAAATCAAGAAACTGAAGTCATGAATCAAGTTCAAATAAGCTAATACATATCCAATTTAAGCATACATAAACATCAATATGCAAAAAAAAAAAAATTGGATTTTTACATGAAATTTATGCATATGTAGGAGTTGAAATATAAGTCCCTTTTATAAGTGAATTCATTACATAAGACCCAAAAAAAAGCTAATGGAGAACGAAGAGCATTCATATTTTGAAGCTGAACATTAGAAAGAAATAAAGATCTTTAAAGGAGAAGTGGCAAGGTTAACCAACCTATTTGAGCAAGCGTTTAGGACGAGGTATGTGGAAGCTGTGGTTACTCAAACAACGGTAACCCCTCATCCAACAACTAAGGCTCCCTTTCAATTGTAAAATCCAAGCCCTAGTGGAACATCTCCAAAAAACCAATTCATAGGTTTCCTATACATCCTACTTGTTTTCCTTATAAGGCTACCTTATATGGTAGATTTAATTGGAGAAGAAGCTTCAAAAGAGAATCCTACTAACGAGGTTTTTGACAAGTATGCAAAATTAGAAGAAATAATAAAGGCAATTAAAGGGTCTAATCTATATAACCCAGTGAAAGCAGCTAAAATATGTTTAATATCAAATGTCATTGTTCCAAAAGACTTTTGAGAGCTTGGATTTTTCAAATACACGGGAACGTAATGCCTGCTGACTCACCTAAAGGTTTACTATAATAAAATGGCTCAAGTAGTCCATGATGAGAAACTACTTATCCACTTCTTCCAATATAGCCTCAATGATGCTGTATTGACATGGTACATGAGGCTTAATAACACTGAGATTTGAGGGTGGAAAAACTTTGTGGGAGCATTTGTTAAACAATATAAATTCAACATGGACATAACTCCAGACATATCTAACCTTTTAATGATGGAGACAGGAAATAAAGAAACAATTTGAGAGTATGCCTAGAGGTGGCTAAAGAAGATTGTTTGGTTGAGCCCCTATTATTGGAAAAAGAGGAAACCAATTTTGTCAATACATTCAAAACACCTTTCTTTAACCATCTAGCAAATGCCCCTACTCAACATTTCACATATATTGTGATAATGGTGGAACAGATTGAGCACGCCATCAAAGTTGGGAAAATAGCAGATCCAGTTGGAAAGAAAGGATTTACTAGGAAGAAAAATGATGCAGATGTAAACAGCCTTCATAGAGGGAGCTGCTAAAATTCCTACCAAAAACCTTTTTCTATATCCAATGTAAGCTTTTCTACCCCTTTCCATAAAAATCAAACCAACACCTCCAACTAACTAGCAAAATATTTTGAATAAAAGAACCTTTTGCCCTCATAATGACTTTCAAAGAAACAATAAACAACTTCCCCCACTTCCTATATCATCAGGAGAAATGTATCAGCATCTCATCACCATCGGCCAAGTATCCCTCATCCCTGCCTTAACCATGCAACCATCATTCCCTCAATAGTACTAACCCAACCTTAATTGTGAATATCGTGTCAATGCTCATGGCATAACATTAAGACAAGATTCACTTTCAAAAGGAAAGTCCTTCAGCTCATCAAAGCTGGATGGATCACATTTAACAAGACACCGAATGTAAATTTAAATCCTCTTCCTAACCATATTTTAGAAAGTGAAATTGTCAATCTTATAGAGATAAGAAGGAATGAAGCAAAGTCCATAAAGATAGCCATGAGTGAGTTATACAGGATGCCAAAACTAGCTCTCAAAACACAATCACAAAAACAAGCTTAAAACATAATAATGAATTTTGCCTATATCACTAGCACTATAAGCAGGACATTGATTATTGCAAAGAATTTCATAGTAAGGTGAAAAGTATGATGGCATGAGGATTGCTAAGAATTGACACTCTCGAAGAGAAAACAAAAGTAGGAATGATGGATGGGCAAGTAAATAAGTATCAGCTCATGGACAACAAGCCAACAAAATTGGTTTTGACCAAGCCTACAGTAAATAAATGAGAAAATTATAATGTTTTTCCTTATAATTACCATCATTTTTATCCCGCCATAAGTCTTGCACTGGTTTTCCATGCTAAAATTGGAAGATTATCCAAAAATGGGAGGTGTCTCGCCCCTGAAGAATTGGTAAACCAGTGGAAAATAAAAAGAAAGGACATGATGGATTTACTTAAGACTTATGAGGTTATTAAACCATTGAGTGAGGAAAAAGCCATTGATTTTTTAAAACTAATGAAGTATAGTGAGTATAGCGTAGTTGATCAGCTAAAGAAGACACCAACCAATATTTTTCTGCTATCTTTAATCTTAAGATTAGAATTACACCGAAACACACTCTAAAAAGTCCTCAATTAAGCTTATATCCATTAAGACATGGCACGGGATTTTATAGAGCATTTAATAGAAAGAATCAAGTCTCTTAACTACTTTTATTTCACTGAAGATGAATTTGATCCTAAGAGGACTATGCATAATAAGCCGCTATTTATCACAATGAAATGTAAAAATTGTATGGTTGCCAAGGTGCTTATAGATAATGGATCCATTCTAAATGTTTTACCAAAACATATGTTGGACCAAATGTTGATCGATGCCTCTCATATAAAGCCCAACACCATGACTGCAAGAGCCTATGATGGAACACCAAGGCCTATCATTAGGAGCATTGATGTTAAATTGGTTATTGGCCCACAACCATTTTAAGTAACCTTACAAGTCATGGACATCAACCCTTCTTATGGCATGTTATTAGGAAGATTGTGGATACATGCAGTTGATGTAGTAGCTTCCTCCCCACATCCAAAGGATTAAGTTTATCATTAATGGAAAATTGGTGACCGTAATGTCTGAAAAGGCTATAACAATTATGAAAAATATGGCAGTTCCGTATATTAAAGTTGAAAATAATACAAATGGTAACCTACATGCATTTGAAGTTGTAAATGTTGAGTGGGTGCCTAAAAACACCATACAAAACACACTAAAATTTTCAGAAGCTGCAATCATGAATGCAAAATGCTTTGTGAAACATGAGTTTCCTTTTTAGTATAATCCAATCACTAATATGCTTAAGAAGATAAACATAAGGTAGTTGAGAGCAGTTGATAAAAGATTGGGATTAGGATTCAAGCCCACAAAGAAGGACTATACAAAGGCGACTGAAATTAAAAGAGAAAGAAGAATTGTTTGGATTGAGGAAAGGAAGCCTTATGATTTAATAATGAAGATACCAAATATCCAGGAAACTTTCCCATGACTAGCGTACGTGATAAGGTTAGGATAAGAGTTGAAGGATTTGGAGGAAAGTTTTGTTAGTGCTATAATTATTTGTCTAAAAAAAGCTGAGAAAGTTGAAGAAATCCCTTTAGAGCTATTCTTACCTCAGTTAATGATCAACACACTTAAAGACGCTTCTACAAAAGGTTTTATAAGAAAGCTTATTGAAATACAAGAACTAAATAATTGGGAGACTTAAGATATCCTAATTGTTTTAAAAAGTAATTTCGTCTAAGAGTGTTTGTGTCTGATGTGCTTAGTTCATATATGATTTTTATGAGTTTTTACTTCTTTGTTGTTGTTTTTTTATATGTTCACCTAACTGATAATTAACATTTAAGATATCAGTTTGGGGAATTTATATGTGTTTGAGCTACCCTTTTAATTTTAATGAGATTTTACATTTTCTTCCATCTCTTGTCTTTTGCTTACTTAATTTTAGTTGCTTATATAAAAACACTTTTCACTTTTAGGTAATCTGAAAATGGAGCCTTGATAAACATGCAAACCTATTGCATTAAGAATAATTGGTAGAATCTTAATAAAAACGCAATTGGTATAAATAAGGAAGTGTTTGAAGAAGAAGACATAATAAAATTTAATAAGATGATTGAGCAGTTTGAGAAGGCCTTAAAACCAGTTGAAAAAAAATTAGAAACAATGGATGTAAACACTAAGCATAAGAAAAAGAATTAAAAATTGGAATATAGAATGTTGCCAAGAGAGAAATGGTTTAATAGCTTTGATGAAAGAGTTTCCTGATGTGTTTGTTTTGACATACACTGATATACCTGGACTGGATAACAATATTGTGGTACTTACCTATGATAAATGGATGTAAACCCGTAAAGTAGAAACTGAGAAGAATGAAGCTAGATATCCTGATTAAAGTAATAAAAGAGGTAGGGAAGCACTAAGATGCAAATTTCCTAGAAGTGGTCAAATACCCTTAATAGATATCCAATATAGTGGCAATGCCTAAGAAAGGTAATAAGATCTGAGTGTGTGGATTTTAGAAACCTGAATTAATCTAGCCTGAAAGATAAATTTTTCTCCCTCATATTAACATGCTTGTAGACAATGCCGCAAAAAAATCTACTTTCTTTTTCATGAATGGTTTCTCATATTATAATCATATCAAGATGGCTAAAAAAGATAAGGAAAATACTACCTTTGTTACCCTATAAGAACATTATATTATAAGGTAAAGTCTTTTGGTTTGAAATTTATTAGACCCACATATCAATGTGGTAACTCTTTTTCATGAAATTATACATAAAGAGATTAAAGTATACATCAATGATATGATAATTGCAACTCTTTGAAAGATTAGAAGAGGTATGAATTAAAGTTGAATCCTATAAAATACATATTTAGAGTTAAATCTTGGAAGTTATTGGGATTTGTGGTAAGCAATAAAGGAATTAAGGTAGACCTAGATAAAGTGAAAGTCATCCAAGAGATGTCGATACCCACGATCGAGAAAGAAGTAAAGGGCTTTCTAGGAAGGGTAAATTACATATCTCGTTTTATCTCCCAGTTGATACCTATATGTGAACCAATCTTTAGGTTGTTGAGGAAGAATAACCTATGAATTTGGAATAAAGATTGTTAAGAGGCTTTTAATAAAATTAAACAATACTTTGTGAACCCACCTCTCTAACATAATGATATGAGAAAAATAGAACAAATCATTTATTACATCAGCAAAAAGTTCGCCGGTTGTGAAGCCTATTACAATATGATTAAGAAGTTATGATATGGATTAGCATGTAGCGCTAAGAGATCCCCTTAAGTACTTATTCAAGAAATCATTTTAAATTACAAGATGACAAGTTTTGTTGTTTGAGTACGATATAGTCTACATGACTAAAAAAAGATATAAAGGGAAATTGCATTGCACGCCATCAAAGAATATGAACCTTTGAGCTTTAACTTCCTAGATAAAGATGTCCTAACAATTAAAAAATAAAAGGGGAATAATTGGTGGACCATGTACTTCCATGGAGCTGTGAACATATGTGGTAATGGAGCAAGAGCTATCATAATTTTTTTAGATGATAGACAATACCCCATCTTGATCAAACTATAATTTCGTTGCACTAATAATATAATTAAATATGAAGCTTGCAATTATGGCCTAAAAGCTGCTATAAAGATAAAAAAAAATAAAAAATAAAGAAGTTGAACATATATAAAAATTCAATGTTGATAATTTCCAAGGAAGAATTGCAAACCAAAGATGAAAATTCGAGGCCATGTCAGGAATAACTTTCCAAAGTAATAAATGACTTTAAAGAGATAGATTTTATACTTTTAGGAAGAGACAAAAACCAATTTACTGGTGCTTTAGCAAATTTAGCCTTCATGGTTCATATTGATTGTGGGGATCAAGTACAACCTATATGTAAAAGAATCAGAAATTCCCCTACTTATTGTTGCTCAATAAAGGAAGAAATAGATAGGAAACCTTGGTATTGTGATATAAAAAAATTTGTCCAGTATAAAGAATATCCCATGAGGGCATCTAAGTCAGACCGAAATACATTGTGAAGAATAGTCATGGATTACTATCTGGATAGGGAAGTTTTATACAATAGGATATTTAATGGGACTCTTCTGAGATGTCTAGATGAAAAGGACGTGGAGAAAATACTACATGAAATATATGAGGGAATATGTGCTAACACATAATGACGATACAAATACAGAGAGCTAGGTATTTTTGGATGACAATAGAGAGAGATTGTGTAGATTACATGAGAAAGTGTAAGAAGTATCAGGTACATGAAGATAAAATCAATGTGCCACCAGTTCCTTTGTTTAACATGGTGTCACATTGGCATTTGCAATATGAGGGGAAGATGTCATTGAGCCCATTAATCCAAAAGTAAGAAATGGACATAAATTCATCTTAGTAGCAATTAACTACTTCACTAAATGGATTGAAGTATGTTCATACACACATATGACTCAAAGGGTTGTCAAAAGATTTATTGAGGGAGTTCTGCTAATATAGGCTTCTTGAAAGGATAATAATAAATAATGCTTCGAACTTTAATGGAAAACAATCATATAATTACGTGCCAAATAAAAGATCAAGCACTCAAATTCATCTTGATATAGGTCGTAGATGATTGGAGTTGTAGAGGCAACCAATAAAAACATAAAGAAGATTGACTAGAAGATGGTAGTTACTTATAAACATTGGCATGAATGACTTCCTCATGCCCTCTATGCTTACAAAATAGCAATAAAAATATTGATTGGTGATACACCCTACTCATTAGTATACAAAATGGAGGCGGTTATACCTCTAGAAGTGAAAATCTCATCGTTAAAAGTACTGATATAGTTTGATTTAGTAAAAGTTGAATGAGCAAAGATAAGGTATTTACAATTAAATATGATTAGTGAAAAAAGACTAGCAGTGATCTGTTATCACCAGCTATACCAAAAAAGAATAGCGAAGATATATGACAAGAAAGTCTAGCAAAAAGAATTCAAAAAAGGTGACCTAATGTTAAGAAAGATTCTACCATTGCCAAATGAAGATCATAGAAAAGGGACACTAGATTACAATGGCCTGTGTATAGTAAAAAAAGATATTTTCAAGAGGGGCGCTAATCTTAACTAGCATGGATGAGGAAGATGTAATTAAGCTCATGAATTCAGATTTTATAAAAGAATACTGTGTAATTTGTTTTCATCAATATAACAAAGTTTGGTCGAGAATTCTCTTTATGTATACTCTTCTCTCAAATAAACACCCCTTGCAACCTTACATTATCTCACCAGCTCAAAATATTTTTGAAAAAAAAAATTTTTTCTTAAATAACTTTTTGGACTTTTGACTGATTTTGATTTTTTAAAAAAAAAAGATATGATGTTCGTTTAAAATAAAATTTTGGCATTTGTTCATCAAGCAATTCCCATATTGAGGTGACAACAAAAATCGCATACACCTTATATCTTGAGCTAACGTTTTAGCTATATGCATAATCACATATAGTAAGATTCATCAGTCATCAATTTGAAGTCTTATACAAAAATTCAAAATTATTACAATGAACAAGGATAAAAATTTATCAATTCTAACCGTTTGTGCTTGAAATAAAAAAAAAAAAAGGCCATATTTTCTAGTCAAGCAAACAAGCAATTAGGATCAATAAATGGCATCCTAAAAAATCCTAAAAAATTCATCATATTTTCTAGTATGGTAGGCAAAACTATTTCTTATTATTCATAAAGATAAAATAAGCATACAAGAAGAAAACAAGCTTTTACCATAAAAACATATACCAAATTTCTGATCATATCACCATATACTTTTGCCAATTTCAAACACCATTAAAACACAATGAAAACAAATCATTCCTTTTCAAAACCCCAAGGAATTATGTAATTTAAAGATGTTTTCTTAACCTCACATTAAAGTCACTTGAGTTTTCAAAATCAGAAAAAGGTCAAAAGTTTGACAACCATTATAAATAAGGTTTATTTCAAAATAAACCAACAAAATAAAAGGGGATTTTGAAAGTACCATTTACTCAAGTCACTTATATAAGTATATTTAAAAGGATACAACAACAGACAATCTCAAAAGAAATCTAAACTTCTACCTATGACAATAAAAAAGGAAGGGGGCAATTTTGTTTTGAACTCTTCCAGCCAACTATTTTTAAAGCATAGAAAGATTTCCTTAAACCTACAAGGTTAGAAGCTCTTAAATAAGTCACTAAAGGTATAGTGAAAACCATGCAAAGACCTACAAGCTGGCTCAAGTAAGTTGGAAGCTAAAAAATCAAAAGGATTCAAGAAACTGACAAAAAAAGGGCTTATAATTCAAAACAAGTAAAATACATACATAAACATCATAAAGATATTTTTAAGCAATTTTTAGGAATTTTCCTCGAAAGATACTAGAAATGTTTAACAAATATAAACCATCAAAAATTCAGTCCAAAGATAACTAAAAGTGCGTAGACAAAAGAAAATCAAAAGTTGGATCATCTTAGAAGAAGAGAGGCAAAACATCTTATATAAAGATCCAAGACACCATCATTTATAAAGAATCTTGGATATTTTTAACACATGGGCAGGTTACCCGATCACGAACCACGACCTGGTCAATTGAACAAAGACCATTCATGAAGAATCCTAGATATTTTTCATACATGATCAGGTTATCTAATCACAAACCACAAGCTAGTCACCGGAACAAAGACCATTTATGAAAAACTCTGGATATTTTTCACACTTGGGCAAGTTACCTAGTCATGAACCATAGGTTGGTCGTCCGAGCAAAGACCATTCCTAGAAAATCCTAGATAATTTTCACACATGAGCAAGTTACTTGATCAGGAGCTACGGGCCAATCATTCAAACAGAGACCATTCATGAACAATCTTAGATATATTTCACATACATGTAAGTTACTTGATCATGAACCACGGGCTAGTCACCTCAAATAGAGATTATTCATGAAAAATCCTAGATATTTTTCACACACATATGGATTACCCGATCAAAACCACGTACTGGTTACCCAAACAGATGTCATTCGTGAAAAATACTAGACATTTTGCACTCACATATAGGTTATCTAATCAAGAACCAAGGGTTGGTCGTCCGAATGGAAACCATTCAACAAAAATCCTAAATATGTTTCACATGTAGACAGATTACCCGATCACAAATCTCAAGCTGGTCGCTCAAACAGAGACCATTCATGAAAAATTATAGATAGTTTTAGTTGATAATTATGTTATTTTGTAACATAATCAATGATTTTGGGTCATTATTAATAGTGAATTAAAAAAATTATAATGGAAAAGTTAGTGTTGATTTGAGTTAAATTATGGGTTATACTGAATTATATATAAAATAATACTATTAGCTATGAAATACATGAATTTGTTTGAACATTTTGTCATAATAGTGAAATTTGATAAATGTAAGTGTTCGCCAATTAACGATTATTAAAGTTTTTTTATTTTAATTGTTTAAACAACTAAATTGCTTGATTTTCAAGGCGGTGATCCTATAACACCCTGACAATATTCTTTAATGAAGTTGTATGAACGTGTCTGCCTTGTTGTTATCGACCCTGGTTTTTATAAGATCAAACAGTTACGTGGTAATAAACATCTTGACCATGCATTGATTACAACTTTGATTGAACGATGGAAGCGCAAGATACATACCTTTCATCTACATATTGGTGACATGACACCCACACTTCAGGATGTCGCTATTTTGACCAGTCTTCTGATAAATGAACCCCTTTTGACAGGACGTGGAGGGTCGATTAATAGAGATGTTTTATGTGATCATCTATTAGGATGAATGCCTCTAGCCAATGTTTATAGGGGGAATACATCAAATTGACATGGTTGGACATAAATTTTAAAACCCTCCAGCAGATACGATAGAGGACCAATTGATTATGTATGCTCAGGCATACATATTACATATGTTTATAATATTGGCATTACAGTATCGTTGTTCTTTCTGACAATGCTTGAGGATTTTCAATCCATTCCTAATTACAGCTGGATATGGGACATACTTGCATATCTATACTGATAGCTGTGTAAACATGTCTAAAACAAAGAAGACAAATTATCAAGTGTCTACTATTTCTTCAAGTAAAATTATTTTAAATTAATTGATTATTAGAATTAATTACATTTTAAATATTAACCTATAATTATCAATGTTAATTAATATAACTCTAGTCATGAGAGCATATTCATATCAGGTGTCTAGAGAGCTGAAATAATAATATGTTTGACATTGTCACTCAGAAGCCATTATCCATTGGTTCTAGGTAAAAAAAAAATATACTAACTTTGTGGCTTGTCATGTCAGATGATATGGGACTAAACATTTTAAGGTAAATCTTACTCATGTCAATGAGTTTTATCAGGATGAGTTGGATGCGTAACAACCACATCAAGTATATGTTACAAATGTATTGAATTTTTTGTTATTTGAATCTGAATTATTTAGTTTTGATTTGTTATCTAATATAGCTCTTTCATATGTTTTAATAGGTTATATGGATATCATATATAAAGGACTTGATACTTTCAGCTTCGCCTATATACCAGGATCTTACCTTTGGTTAGCACAGGTCTTGTTGTATTGCTTTGACATTGTTGATATACATTGTCCAGATTAGGTATGCAACAGTTGGATTATCTCAACATATACCAGTATGTTGATATTGTTGACAAGCTGCATAATATTAGTTGCCAAGGTAAGCGTGAGGGGAATTGGTTGGTGATTCATGCATCTTACCTAGATCTATGAGAAGCTAAAAGAGATCGTATTTTTAAGGAGTGATATCTGATAATTGATGTAGATACTTAAATGAGATGGTATATGTCCATTATGCACCATTTCTGTCCATGCAATCTAATGTATTATGTGCCCCGATATCTAAGACAAAATCAATTGATATGCAATATTGTTTTACATATAATATTTATTAAATATCGGATTAATGTTATTATGGATGATGCCTACTAATTGGTTTTTAATGTATGTATATAAATTTATTATTTGGTATTGGAGGCTTGAAAAGTAGCGATAGTTATCCATGAATGTGTCGATGAAATGATACCTATTGTGGCCAATATTACACTCAATTTATATTATGGTAGACTTCAAGAGGTTGGGCAAGCTGAGCATCTTAAAGTGGCATTAATGGAAGATGGGATTGCTTATCGTGGGAGTGTTAGGGATGCAGGCCCGTCTAAGCATCCCAGGTCAATGCACAAGCTAGGATGATATTGGTTCTCGTCACACCTACATAGATATTACAAACTCGTCCTCAAGTTGAACAAGTTGGGGTAATGCTTCAAACCTGTCCACGAGTGCTCTAGACTCTTCTATAAGCTAGGGCAATTATTAGATATAGTTGCATGTTATTATATATTATGAGAATTACGAATAGATGTATAGTTAGTTTAATTTTAATAAAATATTATGTTATGTTAATTACCGATTTCATTTTGTTACTTATGAATGAAGATGTTATGTGTTGTTTATGTGAATTGTATAAAGATGCTAGAAAAGTGGTTATTTAAATTGTATGAATTGTGGGTTTTTTGGGTAAGGAGTTAATAACAGCAGAAACTATCCCAGGGTGAGTCTCTTAATCAAGTCACAGATAGCATCTACGACTTTTGAGTCACATATGAAAAACATGATTATCAAGTGACATATGATATCTCTAACTCAATCAAGTTGCTAGACCCTTAAATATTTTTTTCATTTGTGTTATTATAATATAAAAAAAGTGCTAAGTTTCCAAAATACTCTATTTACCTCCCCCTTCCCTTCCTTTTATTTTTTATTTTTTATTTTTTATTTTAAGCTTTAAAACACGAGAAAAGGATCTAACCATTGGATCAAAACGCCCAAAGCATCCCAGTTCGGAAAAACCTAAATAACCATAACAATTAGAACTAGCTTTAAGATAATCCTGACCGAAGATTTAGATGTTTAACTAGGCTCGCCCATACCAGATCACATCTCAAATAACCACAACCATTAGATCTAGTCCTAAGATCAGCACAACTGGTGGTCTATGAGACTGATCTAAGCTCACTCACGTTGTATCAGGACCCAAACAACTTATAACCATCGAATCCATCCACAAAACATCTCAATTGTTAATCAATGCAGCTTAATGTAAGCTCACATGTACCAAAACATAGACCAGACCGATCTCATCTATTGCTCGGTTTCAAATCTGGACTATTAATTAGATCCAATAGATCTGTACCACTCAATCAATGCAAGCTCACATACCTACCTTAAATCCAGCCACATTTGATTGCAACCTATGTATTGTCTCGCTCCTGCCGATGGCAATTCCAGTTGCTATTTCTCCAATATTTGACCACCAAACACCTCGGGACTACTATAGAAATCAAAGCCTCTTCTTTCTAACCAACACCTGACCAAAATCCAAAACCAAAGACGACATTAAAGGCCTGAAAAGCCAAAAATATTGAAGAGTCAAGTCGAAGCTTTGTCGCCACTGATCTCCCTCCCTATTTGTCCGTAAGACACATGGCAAACACCAGTAGATGAATGAGGTCGAGATCTACCCGAGGAGCCAGTAGACATGGAAAAATTATATTGTAACATCCGTCGAACCGCTGCTAATGGCGGCACGCGCTCCACAAGCACCGCTTGAACAATAAGTTTTTGTTAGGGGCATTTCAATAATTTCCCCATCTAACCAGGGGCAAAAAGTAATTTCACTTTGACCAGGGGCATTTCAGTGATATATATATATATATATATATATATATATATATATATAAATGTTTGATTAAATGAAATGTAAGTTCCTAACTCGAGGGTTTTCAGACCCTTATGTTATTTTAAGGGGAGCTAAGCAAAAGATTAATGTTCTACAAAGGAACCAAAGAATTGAAATTATGGTTTTTTTTAAGAATTATCCTATAAGAGTGTCAGTGCCACTGTTTATTAAGTCGATACCTGGATAATTGATTGATTATGGGTTTACATGATTGATTACCTAATTAATTATTGTCATATGTGATTATCTGAGGATTTATTAATTGATTGTGTGTTATACATCTTTGTGAAATGTTTTATCAAATTAAATCCAAGAGTTGTTCATTTCTGACCGGTCATTTTTTAAAAAAAATCTTGTGTTTATTTGGTTTATTGATTGGTACTTAAAAGTGTATTTTTATCAAGGTTTCATATCTTCATTTTGCATTTGAAGTATCAATAACTCCTTAACTAGAGCATGTTCTATAATAGCATGTCTAATAATATAAGATACCTTTAATTTATGGTAAATGTTCATCTTAAATGCAGGTCTATCACATAAATCAAAGGATTGATTGATGAGCTCAACTACTGAAATTGAGAAGACAAAGAGAGGGTAAAGCTTAGAAAAGAGATGCTGGTTCAATCCAAACTGGAACACTGTTCAGTCATTTGGTCATATCCAGAGCTGTAGATCTTGGATTTCAATTTGGTTTATATGGCTAGAAAGCTAAGACATAGACCTAAAACATTAATGGGAGTCCAAGACTCAATTCTGCTGTTTGGAAGTCCAAATCTTAGCAATAACAGAGAAGTCAGAATCTGTCCTGCAGCCCAGACATTGTTCAGTATTCAGCCCATATCTTGAGTTCTAGAAGTCCAAATGCACCGATTCTTTTTTTGTTGGAAAGCTGAGACAATTTCCTAGAACTTTCATGGAATAATCTATTCCAATTCTAACATTAGCAATGATGTTTTGTTTAGACAAGAAGATAAGGATTGTCACCAAGTCAAGATGTGGTCACCCATTCAACAATTAGTCATCAAATCAATAGTTCCAAATTTTGGCCTATAAAAGGAGGCATTTGCCATGCATTTAGGCATCTTGGTTTTCAGATCAAGATCATGCTCTTTATTTCTTTCTTTATATTTTTGTAATGTTTAAGTTTTATTTTATATTATATTTTTCTTAATCTGTTGTTTATTCTTTTCATTTCCTTTACTATACTTATGTTCTTATGTTGTTTATTTATGTTTCTCTTCTTCATTATGTTTAGCTAAGTTTATTATATCAATGCGAAAATGTTTCACTAATGGTGTTAAGATAAGTATAATATAAACTCAATATACACTTCAATACTTATATCCTAAACAACTTGATATTAACATGTCTTATCGTTTTATCTTATTAATTCTTTATATTTGTTGTATAACACTTGGTACAACAAATGTTTGGCACTTTCATAGTCAACCGTATGGTATAACCTACACTTGTACTATGAAAGGAACTTGATTTGTTGTTAACATAAGTTAGCATAATGAATTCTTGACAATATTTAAAAGTTTGGTGTTACTTAAATAAGATAATTAATATAATCATGTTAATAATTTATAATGAGCTATTAATGGCAAACCATCCGATTGGAACCTCCTTTGTGTATGGTTTTCAGTTGAGTAATAAAAAGATTTTATATTATACTTATTTGAAATAACATTAGTGGATCCTCTAACCTTGACAACTGTTTTTATTATTGTTTAATCTTTACATTAATCTTACATCTCAAAGTCCTCATCATCATCATCATCATCATCATTATTTATAATTTATATAGTTAACCTCCTTGTGGTTCGATCCCGGTCTTGCCGGGTTATTTATTACTTCGACACTCCTACACTTGGGAGAAGACATCAACTCTTTGATCATGTTATTTATCCATGAGCAGTTAGTTTGATTAATTTTTTTCTTTTAAAAAAAATCTTATGGTTATTTGGTTCACCTACGAATAGTTCATTTTGACTCGTTGATTTTAAAACTTATGTTTCCTGATTGGTTCACTCATAAACAGGTTGGTTTTCGATTGATCCTTTTTAAAATCTTGTGTTTAATTGATTTGACCATGAGGAACTCGTTTTGGTTAATTAATTACAAAACTTGTACTTCTCCAATCGGTTTACCTATGGGCAATCTGTTTTTAAATGATCTTTTTTAAAACTTATGTTTTATAATATTTTCCACATCATATTTTAATACCCGCATTTCCCATTTATGTAAGTAAGTGTTGCGTGTGTGTGTTTATATATATATATATAGTTTGTTATTGCTAATGATATTTTGTGTGTAGTCTGTATCTATTTCCATCAAGATCGATGTCTCAATTTACTTTAAAATGATGATAAAAATCAAGAATCTTATCCCTTATATTCAATAATTAAAATCTTACATGTTTATGTGTTTACTGCATTATACGCAATATCAAGTTTTGAGGCCATCATTTTTCCAAGGAATAGATTTCTAGGTATTAATTCTTTTTTGTTATGTTTTACACTTTTTCCTTATGTGAATTATAAACATATATTTTGTTCTCTTATTAATGTGAGCACTACAGTTAGCAAGTCAAACATTGAAAATGTATTACTGGTTGAGTGTATCTTTCCTCTATACAACTAATTCCTTATCCAAACTTTGGCAGATCAATTATTAGGTTCTTAGGATTGTTAACTCTAGGTGACAACTCTTTTATTTGATTGTGTGATGTGTAATCATTATTTTTCTCTTGTAGGGGTTCTATTTAAGAGGCAACCATTAGAGATCCCAAGGGAGCACACATGGGTAGACTAGATTTGAAAGGTTAAGGCCACCAGTAATAGCCTTTTTTTCATTTCAGTTTTAGTTGGTTATCTCTCATTAGTGTTTGTACACACCGATGCCATGACTCATATATGTATATTCATAGTAAGTAGATAATCTTTAGATTATTATGATTATGCATTTATGAGAATTTATTAAAGAGGCCAATACGCCTAATTGTTTGGTGAATATTGGACGTTGACATCTTTAAAACTTATATATATTATTTATTTGTATTTGAAAAGAAAAAAGGTGAGTTACTCCTTTTAATATCAAAGGTAATGGGCCATATTGAGTTCATTTACCCTAAATGATAAAAGTGAATAGCAAGACACATTTTGAAATAAATGTTTTAAGAAAAAAATAATGATGGTTTTTTTTTTTAGTTTGGCATGCCGGCTTATTGGGCCTTTTAATATAGGACAAGACCCATTAGACTTTACAAACTAGTTTGAAGAAAACCACCTAAAACACATCAATATAGCATAAGCACATCAATATAATCAAATAGAACACACATAAAGTACAAAATCTAGTTATGAACACAATTTATTAAAGATGCATGCTTTATCTCTAAACTAGTAACCTTTTCAAACAAAAATCAACATTATATTTTAGGTCATCCATTATTTAAATAATTAAACATATAATTGACATAGACTTTTTTATTAAATGGTCAAGCAGTCCCTAATAAAGTAGATAATAGCCTAGAAAGCTGAAAATCAGGTTTGATAGAGCTCTAACCCAGAGGTAACCTTATACCTAAGAACCAAAGGTATTGAAAAAAGACTTGGACCCATAGATAACCTTGTATCTAAGAACCTGAAGTATACGAATGGCGCAATGAAATCAGTTAATCTTTAATAAGTCAGTGTGCAATCTTTGTCCTTACAAATAAATGTTGTTTTACCATAAATAAAAAGAAAACTCATGTTTATTCTTTAACTTGATGTTGAAATTTGAATTTAAAAAAATAATATAGTCTCCTCTAACTAACCCTAATGAACCTCTTTTTGGTTGTAAGTTAATGGACTTAAACTAGTAATCAACATAAATTCAATAATAAAATAAACTCTCAAACAATATTTAATGAGCCATAACAAACCCAAATTAAAATTAATTATTCAATATTAAATAAATAAATAAAATAAAATAAAAGGATAATAAAAAAAAGTTTTTATGCTAAAATCGCTCCATGTAGCTCGAATATCTAATTTTCTCATATTTTTAGCAGATTTCAGTCCTAACTTCAAACATGTCTTTCTCTCTCGTATGGATGCATTATAACACCTACCATATATGGTTGGAAAGCTTGAAATGTCTAGTCTCCAGCATAACTTCAGTCACAATAAAATTTCACATGTAACTCTAGATATATCTCAAACAGTACACGAAGGTTTAGTTTGACAGATTTGACAAGATTCGTCTAGTAACTTCAACCCTCTAAAATAATATATTCCTAAGCTTTATTTAACCTGAAACTTTACCATAATATAGTTTCATGTGTCTAATATCTCCATCTAAACTCTAGTTTAGTCTGATGTATGGTTTGAGAGATATGTCCAATCTTACAAAATTGGCCAGCAAATATTTTAAGGTCAAATTCGGACTTGACCTAGTTCGTATCAATAAAATTTAAATGAGGTCCGATCACAACCTTAAAACAACTTTTAATTTATCAATGGCATAACACAATTAATATGACTTAATAATAGGCTCAATTATGTCAACAACTAAAAAATACAGGATTACCCACAATAGTGAAATCGTGATAACTCAAATATGTCAGCTTAAAAAAATTTGGTAATGCTAAATTAATATTACATGGTTATACACAGCAATGGATAATAATATTAATGAAGGTGTTAAAGGTTACACATAAATGTGACATGCAAATGAAACTTAAAGTGAAAAGACAGGGATAAAGGTTATACCTATACTAAAGAGCAAAGAATACAATTAAAGATTTGCATATTATTAATGATGAAATACCTTCCTCTTTCTTTTCTCTGAGATTTAGAAAAAATACACATACAAAACCTAATTTTCCTTCTCTTTCTCATTGTCACAATCAATCTAGTTTAGTAAAAAAAAAAATTCCTTTTTTTCCTGCCCCTTTCAAAACCTTAAACCTAAATTTATAGATTAGAACAACCAACTTACCCAAAATCATCAAGGCCATTGGATTCCCAAGTAGTAAACCAAGTCATTAATGATAACATACAAAAGGAAAGCTAGACTTATGGTGAGAATGAGCATAAAACACTCTCTTGCTAAGTTCAACAAAACAATCGTTGAACCATAGCCAAATAAAGATAAAAAAGCAAAGGATAAAGACATGATTACTTTTCAATACATGAAGAAGGCTAACAAAGGCGTGAACAATACCAAAATCATAAAGGGATGACATTGGAAGCCATGAGAAAAGACATCAAGATCATAAAAAACGATGATGAATCATTTGATTAAGGTGAAAAGGACATAGATAAGGTTCTCTCTCGGGTAAAAAAGATAGAATAGTTAGCATGGTTTTTATAACCTAGCTTTAAAAAGGTGTACCTAGACTAAATGACAATGTGTTTTTTTTACCTTAATACCTTTGAAGTTTTTATTTTTTAATTGAACCTGAAAATCAAACTAAACAATTATATTCGTTCAATTTGATTCCACAATCAAGTTTCAATAAGCCCTGTGATTTCTTCTTTTGTTCATAATAGTCTATGGATCTAGAAAACTTCTTAATTAGAGCTAAAATTAGTCATAAAAATGAAAACTTGTGCCATTAATCCCTCGACTGAATTAGTAGGACCTTCCTTATTTTGACAATTTAGCAATTTTAGTCCTTGGTTCTTAAATTCATTCAATTGCACCTAATCTTTCTTAAAAAAATGATGCATTACTTAAATGAAATCTAAACAATTTATATAACTAGCAAGTGAATGCATTTTGTGAACTTTTTTTTTCTTGTCTTTTTTTTAATATATATTTTTTATAAGAATTTTATGGTGAAAATGAGTTATTACAAAATATATATTTAAAAGCAAAATGTGCAAGATAGTGTAACATGCTAAGCTACACTACCACCTATAATAATATAAGTGGACTTATGGACTTTTTGTTTGGATTTAAAAATAGAATTTCATAAGTGAACAAAAACTAGTTAAGAAATGCTATGTGTATAAGGAATGGATGGATCTTGTATTTGTGAACTCAGTAACTCACTAGTACTGCCACTTCTTAATAATTTAATTGTCCAAGATAATATATTTTCAACATGAGAGTAAACAAGACAAGCAAAAGGATTGTTTAGAAGTTTGCTTGTGCATTGAATTTGATGTTAGTGTTGAAGAGATTGAATGATAGTAGCATTCAAGACAGACATGCTCAACATCAAAATAGAGCACAGATGGTAAAAAGTGCATGAGGAGCGAATGATTTATTTAAAAAATCATTAAAAACCTTGATTCTAGCATAAATTTTACAATGAACAAATACACACATCCACGCATAAAATTACCATAGCAAAGTCAAACAATTACACCTTAGATAATCTTTTTACAACCCATCCTCCCAACCTTATCGCAAAGTATGGATTCAACCTTATTGAACCTCAAAAGGTAAGTCCTTGATGCCTTTATATCCTTAAGGTACCACACAATGTTGTTCACCTTAACACTTTAATATATTTAGAAAATCATAAAAACAAACATGTTTAAATTATAATTTGAATGGAAAAGATATTCTTACCCTCATAAAGCCACAAGTATTCGATTGAAAAGGTAAAGGAGTGTGGGATGCACGAGCTGGGCACATGATTAAGACTGAGGAACTTAAGTTCGCACTCCATTAATATAGGGAGTCACATCAATCACTGGATCAATTATTGCTCTATGTGGGATATCAAGTTCTTGGCAAATTTCAACCACATTGTTTTCTTTCTATTTCCTAATAGACTTAATGGTTTTGCGTGATTTTAGTGATTGTGGAGTGAGTTGATGGTGGCTTAATCAGTGACAATATAGGTGGAGATTGGGTTCTAATAGTTGCTTAGTGGTTGGAATGGCGACACCAAATAGCGATGTGAAAGAGATGAGCTATTATAGTTGTTAGGCGTGAGGGACTAAAGAGTGTTATAATTTGGTTGTTTGGTAAAGAGACTTCTTTTTTTTTTCCAATGAAGGAAGTGGTGGATTTGTTATGTGTTTGTATGAGGGAGAGGAAGGTTTGTTGTGTTTAGTGGTGGAGACTATTAGGAAAACAATAAGGAGTTTTTTATTTTAGCAAAAGAAGAGGATTTTATCTTTTCAATTTTTTTGTATTTCTCCCTATTTTTCAATGGTATTTCTCTCTTTCTTTTTTTTCTCTTCTTGGTTTTTTTTTTTTTTTTTTACTTTTCTAGTGTGTTTTTATGGTCTTTCTTATGTGTTTTTTTTGTTGTTTGACTCTTTTTTCTAGGCTTTATCTAGGAGAACATTCTTAAAGTGAAAAATAAAATTAAAAATTGAAAGTCTTTTATACTCTTTCCTTTTTGAGTGAAGATCTAAAATTTTGAAAATTTTATGGTTAAAGATTAAGTTTTTTCCTTTTTTTTTTTCTTGAATTATGCAGGATTTCTGCATTTCCTTCCTAACTTCAATGAGATCTATAATTAATAATTTTCTAAATATATTCATTAAAAAAATAATTTTTTCAATTTTATTTGAATCTCTACTTTATAAAAGATAATCTCTTTTTTTATATATACTTTTTTAATCTTTGAATTATATTTTTAGATTCTCCATTATCTTATTTGATCGTCTAAAACTTTGATGATTATTTTGGTTTCTTTTCTCTTACTTGTCGTTTTAGTCTATAATTTTTTTTCTTTTTTATTTTATATATCTTGTCACATAAAACAGAATAAACAAAAGTGTCAAAATCAATAAGTTGACTGAATTGAAAAAAAAATTATTTTAAAAAAGGTAAAAATAGGTTATGATACTAAGTACGGAAAACTTTCAATTAGTGTTAGTATATAAATATTTTTTATTGTTATCTAATTTTTATTATTTATTTTTAACTAACATGTTTTCATTTGTTTTTTATTGTATTCACATTTCTGTAAAAAAAACTAATTTCAACTTAATATAAAGGAAAAAAACTAAAATAGAAAGGTGTTTTGAATGGTGCCAAAATATTTTAGCCCTAAACTCAAGTTTATTGTTGATTATAATAGTGAAATTAATATTTTGCCCTTCTCATAATAAAACATACGACCTAATTATTGGGAATAATAGGGTCTTTTCATATTTTATCACAAGAGAGCAAAAAATATTGAATTAGAGTCCGGGAATTGTTTAGACTTTTCATTTTCAAAAGCATAGGAAATTGACAAATTGACCTTAGAATTAGAAATTCCACTATTTTTGTTCATGGATTTTTTCATCTTTTTACCCTTACTTTTTTGTTATCTTCACAAAGACTGAGGGGAAAATTAGTATTTTAATGGATAACAAATATTATTAAGAAAATATGATTAATGCGTGCGTTGCATGCATGGTTTCGTATATACTATTTAGATGGTTCTTACGGTGCCAATTGGCAATCAAACACGGGTTTATAGGGTGGAGATCAAATCAATTTGACAGAGCCCCCATCCATGGTCGATGCATGTTGCCAACAGTATTCTGGTTTTGCACCTGAGATCTTTTTTTCCTTTTTTTTTTTTCATTTCTCCTAAGTTTCCATATTTGGCCCTCCAAAACTTAAAGCAACCCTTTAATTATTTTTCCTTCAAGTTATGTTCATGTTCTTCTTATTACTTTTTATATTATATAAGAACATTTATACAATTAGAATTTTGTTTCAATTTCATTCTATAAATTTTTTATAAGATAAATTTGATCCATATTTTTTTTATTGTTTTTTATTCTATTTTAGTTCTTTTTCTTAATTGAATTTATTTTTTTATTTCATCCCTCAGCATTTAATTTTATTTTTATTTTATATCAAATTTGGTTCTTTTTTTTAATTACTATTTATATTACTTTGGCAAATTTTTTAGATTTAATTTTTTTTATTCCAAACTTCAACATTAAATTAGTTGGGAAATGATCTTCTTGGTTGATCCCGAGTCTAAGATTTCACAAGTTGCGAGTTTAAGAGATTCACTAGGGTTACCTTTTTTTTTCCTTTTTTAATCTTATAGTTTTTCAATTTCATCATTCAATATTTATTTTATTGGAGATTGAGTTTTGTTATTTTTTTTATTTGCATTCTGTAGAATTTTTCAGTAATTTTGAAATTGACTCAAGTTATTTCAAGTGTTTTTTATTGTCATTCTTTATTAAATTTAGCTTTTTAAAAAGAATTTTTAAAAAAATTTAATTTAATTAATTGATTTAATGTAAATATAAGATATTTACTTTATGATATTTTACTTAGTTTGTTTTTCAAGTTACTATTCTAGCAGCTTGTATGGCCTATTTTAGTATCAACATTTATTAAGATGATAAAACTCTCTTAACGAGCTTTCGTAGTGGTGGAATTGTGTTAAAAATAAAGTGAAAATGAGTTTTTAATTTTTTTTTTCGAATATGATATTGTGAATTTATTTTTTATAATTAATTATTATTAAAAAAGATTTTATTTACTTCCTATTTTTTTATTATGGTATTAAACTAATCCATCTGATTGGATTTAGACAAGTAAATCACCATTATCTCAAATATTTCTCACTTCTTTAAAAATACAAGTAACCAACATTTCAGCCAAATGTGAAGAACTTTTAATTTATATAACCACCATTTATTTATTTTTTATGAATTGTTTGTCACCTTATGAATATCAAAAATTTAAAGGAGGGGCCCACCCTTATCATAATTACTTTCAGTAGCTGCGTGCAGTCAAATTACAACTCATCATCTCGCCATCCTACGGTGATGGACTTGACAACTGCACATGGTAATTATTGATATAAGAGCTCTCATGCGGACAAGTCAACCACACGGGACCTCTCTGGCCCACCACCGCGCCACCATTCTTAGGTGGTGTGATGCCAGGTTGGACATCACATCACCTAAGAATATTTGCCAGATCAGACCAAAAACAAAAAAAGATGCTCTGTTTTTGTTTGCTCAAATTTGGACCTATAATTAATTATCGGTCTCTTTTTCTGCAAGGAATATAATGCATTAGTTCAAGCTTAAGTTTTATCCGTAAATTACTGACTTTTGAATTACAGGTGTTTACAATGGGTGTTTATACATTAAAAAGGAAATTTAATTGTAAATTGAAAACAGATAATTGAGAATTATAAGTATTAATAAATATTAAAAATAATTGTTGATACTAATTAAAAATATAAATTAAGATGTATGACCTCCCAATATATTCAATGAAGCTAATTGAGTTTAATAACTTATTTAACTAAAAGATAATAAAAATTAGGAATAAGTAAAAAAATTAAAAAACTGATTAAACTGAGAAAATCAGAAAAACAATAACTGAAAAAACTAAACCGTGAAAAAAATCTTATTAAACTGATTAAAATTTTGAAAAAACCGACCGGTTCGGTTGGGTTTTATAAGTCTGAAATCAAAAAAACCGAACCAAACTGAACCCAAACCGAGCCAAATCAGAAAAAAATCAAGCCAAACTAAAAAAACCAATCCAAACCAAAAACCGAGCCAAATTGAAAAAAACCAAGCCAAAATCGAATCAAACCAAAAAACTAAGCCAACCGGTTTGAACCGATTTTTGTCCTAAAAAATCGAACCGAACTGAAACCGGTTGGTTTGAACCGGTTTTAGTTTTTTTAAATAAAAAAATTTGGTTAAGTTATTTTTTTGGATAAAAACAAAACTGAATAAAAAAATGATCACCCCTAATAAAAATAGACACAATTAAATAAAATTTAAGAAAAACAAATATGTAGGGTTGAAAAAAAGTAATGCATGCTAATATTAGAAAAAATGTGCAAGAAATGAATGATATTTTATTAAAAATATCACACATATATAATTTATTTTAATTAAAATTGAATAGGTCAGACATTCCGTATATATCTTTAATTAAACTATTTTAATTAATTTAAATAAAGTTAAATAAATAAAGTTTTAAAAAAAGTCAAGCATCTGGGCCTGGGTGGCTCGACGCGGTTAACTCATTCAAAGAAAAAGCTCACACAAGTGGGCCTACAAGGTTAGGTTGGAAAATTAAAAAAAAAAAAAGTTAAAAAGGAGCAGCATAAACAGTGCATTAAAAAAGAAAAACTCTTTTTTTTTTACCCCAATCTCATTTTTGTGCTGAGATTTTAATTATTTTGCAAGCAACAATACACAATATTTCCCCGTATGATACAGTAAATGCAACAAGGTCAGAAATTATTGTGAAGATAAAAATAATCACATTTTCTTTTATTCATCTTGCCATTTTAAGGAGCCAAATAGCTTTCAGTTAAGAGCATGTTTTGAAGTGTGATTGTGGTTATTTTTTAAAATATTTTTTATGTTAAAATATATTAAAATAATATTTTTTTATTTTAAAAAATTATTTTGAAGATCAACACATCAAAACAATTCAAAAAATATAAAAAATTAACTTTTAAAAAAAATTAAATCTTTAAAGAACACGGTAACGATGCCTAAATATTCTTATTCTACTTTACCTCCATGTGGTTTAACTTATTTTTTAAAATGTTTTTTATACAAAAAGTATTAAATTATTTTTTTATAAGCCAATATAAAAAATTAAAAATATATTTTTTAATTAAAAATATTTTTTACAAAATCACTTGTATTATGAGACAGATTCACACTGACTTTTCATTTCTCTGACTATCTGTCTTTTGAGTTTCGGCCAAACCAAACCATCTGGACCCAACCTTTCACCTCCCTCCAATTATTATTAAAACATTCTTTCACTACCCGTGACTAAAAGAGATTAATAATTTGTCTTTAATTTCAGGATCCAAACACTCTATATAATAAAAAAAATTTAATAATTTGGCATTACATTTATGGGGACATGCTAAATTTTGATTAAAATAATAAAGATTTTTTCTTTTTTATTAAAAAAAAAAGAAGAAGATATGATCAACACATGTTACACGTCCAAGTTTTAAATTTAATTTTTAATTATTTTTAGAAAAAAAATGGATGTATTAGTGAGTCGTTCGAATTTTAAATTCATTGTCACTGTCCTTTCGCGTTTAGCATTTGACGTTTTGGATTATTTTTTTCAAATTAAATCAATACCAACAAGATTGCTTGTTCTTATCATAGATCCTAGCACTTGTCACCAAGATTTTTGAATTTCACTTTAGGATGTGTTTGGCGCATAGTTTTGAAATCGGTCTGGTCCAGTGAGTCGATCTAGAATCCAGTTAATTCGAGGCTGGGACCAGATCGGGTTAATGAAAAAATAAGATAAGTCATAACCTGAGTGACCTGGTTGATCCGGCAAAACCCGGTTGCAATTCGTTGACTTTTTTTTATTAAAACGACACCGTTTTGAATTTTTTTTAAAGTAGAAATTGACCCGACCGACCCGATCAAAACTTGGTGACTCGGTCAAAACTTGGAACCCAGGTCTTGGACTGGACAGGCCACCGGACCGGGTTTAAAAACTTTGATTTGACGTTTTGATAGCCTTTGTTATTATTGCTTTAAAAATTAGATTTAAGAAAAATATTTTTAATTATAATTTTAAAAAATAAGTATAAAAAATATGTGTTTTCATTAAAGTTGGTGCGAGATGAATTTTTATAGGTAAAATAAATGAAAAGCAGGTTTCTAGAAATAAAAAGCAAGTTATTTTTGTTATTACAAAACCGAGATTTGAAATGCAATTGTATATAATGTCCAATATAAAAAGCAAAAGTTGTGATTGTTTGTTTTTGTATTAAAAATATTTTTTTTAAGAAATTTAATTTTTTTATTTTCTTGAAATTAATTTTTTTTTTGTGTTTTCAGATTATTTTGATTTATTAATATCAAAAATAATTTTTTTAAAATAATAATAAAAAATTATTTTGATAATGAAAAGCAGGTTTTTATAAATAAAAAGCATGTTATTTTTGTTTTTACAAAACCGAGGTTTGAAATGCAATTGTTTTTGCGTTTCAAAAGTGTTTTTGAAAAAAATAATTTTTTTTTATTTTTTCTTTGTTTCAAATTTTTTTTTGTGTTTTTATATTATTTTTGATGTGTTGATGTCAAAATTAATTTTTTAAAAATAAAAAAAATATTTGGATACATTTCCGAGTGAAAAACATTTTAAAAAACAACCGCAATCACACTCTCAAACACACTCATATGATGTCTAATATGAAAAGCAGAAGCTGGGTCTATTTGATTTTGCATTTCAAAAGCGTTTTTGAAAAAATTTAAAATTTTTATATTTTTTATCTGCTTGAAATTAATATTTTTTTATGTTTTCAGATTATTTTGATGTGCTGATGTTAAAAATATATATTTTTAAAAATGATATTATTTTGATGCATTTTCAAGTAAAAACACTTTGAAAAGCAACTATAACAACACTCTTAAACATCCTAAATCAAGTAATTTTCTCTTTATGGTTTTGAAAAAAACAAAACTACCATAATATCAAATAGTCTTTTAGAAAAAAAAAGCAGCCTAAGTTTTAAATATTTATATTTTTATCACAAATAAAATAAAATTACATGATTATCATAAATCAAGCATAAACAAATTATCAATTCTTTTAAATAATTTTTTTTTACTTTAACATTTAATAATAATATGTTTGATTTTAGTACCAAAATTCAATATAATTTAATAATTATTTTAAGAATAAAAATATTATTAGTTTGATAACAGCGTTTGATTACTATTTAAAAATAAAAAAAGTTATTTAGAACATTTCATTATATTAATACAGAAAATCCACTTTGAAACTATTTTAAAAAAATATTTATTTTAAATTTATATCTATATCTCTTTAACTAAATATATTTTTATTTTCGTATCTTTATTTTTTCTATTAAAAGATAATAAGCAAAATCTAATAAAAATGCATCTTTAAAATCATTTAGAAAAACTTAATTTCAATTAATAGATAATTTGTCATATTAAAAAAGAATTTCTACGCAGTAGGACCAACACTTATGACAGCAGAGATCTTTAAAAGTTTTTTTTATTTAAAATTAATATATTTTTTTAATTTTTGTATTATTTTGATGTTTTAATATTAAAAATAATTTTTTTAAAATAAAAAATAATAATTTAAAATATTTTTAAATAAAACAGTGTTCTAAATATCTTTCTCTCCAAAATTCACACAACACAGACCACATGAGTAATGACAACTGTCTCCATCTCCATCAGTGACTTACAGAGATATGTAAAAGTATCTACTTCTAACTGGTAAGATTTTTATTACTTTATTATTATAAATATAGAACTACAGTATTTGAAACAGCTTCGTGCTAGTTATTTGTCTTTTGGCCTGCCTCCCCTGGGATTGAACAAAACTCCGATAGTGGTTATAGAGAGAGAGAGTGAGTGCGTGGGAGATGAGTGGTGAAAGTGAAGGAGAGACGCTTGAGTACACACCCACATGGGTGGTGGCGGCTTTGTGCACTGTCATAGTCGCCCTTTCTCTTGCTGCTGAAAGACTTCTTCATTATTGTGGGATTTTTCTCAGGAGGAAGAACCAGAAACCCCTCTATGAAGCCCTTCAAAAAGTTAAAGAAGGTCTCTTTTTCTCTATCCATGCATTCACATTTAGCTTTCGTGTCTCTACCCTTTTGCGTTGTTGCATCGTATTCGCTTAATTATATGGGAATGACCCTAAATTTCTCACCTTTTCCCCAAGTCTGAGTACTAGGATTTTCTGGGGAATTGGAAAGTCGGTCCTTTTCTGTTCTTTTTTCTTTTAACGATTAAAAGGATCTTGGTAAAATAATGGAAAAAAGAGACTCTTTGCATTTTACTGTCTGACAAACGAATCTGTCCTTTTAATGTTGTCTTTCTGAGAGTTATGTGTTTATGTTTTGCATAGACAAACATCATTAACAGTTTACCTGTGTGTTTTAATGGAGTTTTTCTTCTTTTTTGTTGTTGACAGAGTTGATGCTTTTGGGTTTCATATCTCTATTGCTGACAGTTTCCCAGAACAGCATAACTAAAACATGTGTGCCAGAGAATGTGGTTAACGACTTGCTTCCTTGTAGGCTTAGTGAAAAGCAAAAAGAAGAAGGACTTGGGTCCAATTCTACAACTACACCTAAACATTATCAAAGCTTCTTTCCTGGTACCATTTCTGGCACTGTTAGGCGTCTTCTGGCTGAAGCATCAGAAGCCAATCTTGGTTATTGTGCCAAAAAGGTAACATTTATTTATTTTCTCAACTATTATTGTTGTTGTTCTTTGTAAACGTTAACTGGAGGAGAGGTTTGAAGAGTTAAAGAAGTTCTATTATTTTTAGAGATACATATGAAGTATGCCTTTATGGTTTTTAAATACAAACTCTCCATAACTTCCTCCTATACATAAGCTATTCAAAAATCAAAAAAATTATCACAATCGTAACAAAATATCAGTTACAATCTTTTCTGTTTCGACTAGATACTATTGTTCCCTTGGCTGCCACTGTGTCATTAGAATCAGATTCAGTTTTATCTCCAATACGCCCCCTCAACTGAATGGGCAGATCTTGGACATGAAGGTTGGCTCTCGGGAGATGAAAATGGACAGAGGACAGTGGTTTTGTTAATAAATCAGCAAGCTGATTTGTAGTGGAGAGAAAGGAGTCTTGAAGCTTTTTAGCTAAGACTTGATCCCGAACATAATGAAAGTCTATTTCAATATGTTTAGTTCTGACATGAAAGATTGGATTAGAGGACAAATAGGTAGCACCAATATTATCATACCATAATTTTGGACTTGTCACCAGAGGAAGCTGCATATCATGAAGTATGGATTGGATCCAATGTAACTTTGCTGCTGTGTTGAAAAGGGATTTATATTCAGATTCAGTCTTGCTTCAGGCAACAGTTTGTTGTTGTTCGCAGCTCCAACTGATAAGATTGGATATTTGAAAAATTCAGTATGCCAACACTACATTTGTCATCTTTGTCGTCAGCCCAATCAGCATCACTATATGCTTGAAGAGAATGATCTAATGTACTTTATAGCCCATTGTATGTTTTAGATACCGAAGGATTCATTTGACAGCTTGCCAATGAGTGTCTTTGGGTTGATGCATGAATTTGCTAACACGGTGAATTGTGAAAGCAATATCTAGACGAGTGAAGCACAAGTAATGTAATGCACCAACTGTGCTTCTATAAAGTTATGGGTTAGAAAAATCATGACCTTCAAACTTAGATAACCTGTATGTGGTACTCATTAGAGTTGAACATGGCTTTGCTTCATGCATGTTAACTCGTTGTAACAGGCCGGTCGCATATTTTTTGTGTTAGAAAAAGATCATGATCATCGAACAAAGCCTTTACACCAAGAAAATAGGATAGATTGCCTAAGTCTTTCACGGGAAAGATATCTTCAAGTTGCTGAATAAATTTGTCAGTTTCATCTTAAGAGGACTCGGTAATGATTATATCATCAACATATATTAGGATGAAATTAGAGAAGTCATTGTGATGAAGTGTGAATAAGGAGGTATTTTCCTTTGAACCAACGAATCCCATTTGCTGTAACGTTTCAGTCAATCTAGAAAACCAGGCTCGTGGAGCTTGTTTAAGACCATATAAGCTCTTCTTTAAGTGGCACACATGAGTAGGAAAATCAAGGTGAACATACCCTTAAGGTTGTTGCATATAAATTGTTTCCTGCAGTTAGCCATGTAGAAATTCATTTTGGATACCATTCTGTCGAATGCTCCATTGTCGTGTAATAGCTAAAGACAATAGCAACCGTATAGTTCCTGCCTTAACCACAAGACTAAAGGTCTTTGTGAAGTCCACACTTGGTTGTTGATGATAACCTTTTACCACTAGTCGCGCTTTAAAACGCTCAACACTGCCATATGGTTGTCGCTTGATTTAGAACACCCACTTATTTCCAACAAGATTAATATTGTGCGTAGGTGGTACAAGATCCCAAGTACCATTTTTTACAAGAGCATTAAACTTGATGTCCATAGCTTGACGCTAGTAGTGATGTTTAGAAACTTCAGAAAAACAAGTTGGTTTTGTAAGAGATGAGACATGATTAGTGAAGAAACATTGAGGGAGCGAATAACGGGCTATACCAACGTAAAGAGCTTTTTACTTGAGAGATTGTGTTTGTGAGCGGGTAAGCATGCAGCGTGGCATTTGATTAACACGTGAATGTGGAGGATTTGGTTGGTGAGATAGTTCTATCACATCATTTGAACTTTAAGTGAGATTCCTTGTTGGTACACGAGCAACACCTAAGCATACCAAAGTAGATTGAATATCCGAAGTTACTTGATTTTGTGAAGTGACTTGTTCACTTGGCTGCTGGTCAGTGGAACACAGATTTGGACCTGCATGGTTAGTTTGATTATTCGGTTGACATAAGGAGGGAGGTGAGTAAAAAATTTCTGGTATGGGAAGATTAGATGTGGAGGACGTATGGAAACAGAGACTTATCAAAAAATGACATGGCATGAGACATAGTTTTCCTGTAGCCAAATCGAGATATTTGTAGCCTTGGTTTGATAGTCTATAGCCAAGAAAAATACAAGTTTTAGATCTGAAATCAATTTTATATTTGTTATAAGCCTGCAAGTTTGGCCAACAGGCATTTCCAAAAACACGCATAAACAAATAGTTGGGTTTTTTTATTATTATTATTATAAGCCATTTCAAAAGGTGATTTGTTGTTGAGTGCTTTGGAAGGAAGATGATGAATAATATAAGTGGCAATTAGAAAAGCATCTTCCCAATAAGGTTTGGGCAAATTTGAGTGGGCTAGTAAACCTAAGCCCATGTCAACAATTTGACGATGCCGACGTTCAACAGAACCCATTAGTTCATGCGGACAGGCTAAATGATGTTGAATTCTACATGTTTTGAAATATGTATTTAAACGTCTATACTCACCCCTTCCAATCAGTTTGAATGGCCTTAATTTGTAAATCAAAGTGCCTTTCAACATATTTTTGAAATTGAATAAAAATAATTTCAACTTCATATTTCAACTTCAATGGAAATAGCTAAATAAATTTAGTAAAGGCATCCAAAAAACAAACATAATAACGAGATCCATAACTAGAAATAACCGAGCTGGGCCCCTAGACTTCAGAATAAATTAATTCAAGAGGTCTTAAAACAGAAGGAATTGAAGCAGAAAATGGGAAATTGTGGCTTTTAGCCAATGCACACTCAAGAAAAATATTTTGTCTCCCATTGGAACCAATGGGTAAATTATTATTGCTAAGTACATGTCAAACAGTATCATAAGAGGCATGGCCAAAACAACGATGATAGTTTTTAATAGAGATGCGAGCACCAACAAAGGCAGATCATTGTTGAAGGGATGGACAGAAGCAATAAAGACCTAGAGCCTTTATGGAGGACGTTCCCTGAGTAATCTTTAAGTAGAAAAAAAAAACTGTGAAACTCAAAATAAACATCGTTATTTTAAGCAAATTTTTGAATAGGGAGAAGATTTTTTGTAATTTGTTGTACGACAAGAATTTTATCAAGAATAAAAGATGAAGATGAGTTAGATAAAGAGGCAGTTCCAATATGAGTTATTTTCAAACCCATACCATCACCAATGTGAATTTGATCATTGCCAGGAACATCATCACTTCGGATATTCATGTTACTTATGTTGTTGGTTAGATGATGCATTGCTCTCATGTCGGGATGCCACTCTTGTTTAATTGAATGCGGCTAAGATTGGTTGGAGGCTAGGTTTGCTTGAGGATTTGGGTGAGGTGGTGGTGTTTGGAAGTTTGGATCAAAGTGCTTCCAACAACAGGAAGCCATGTGACCAGGTTTGTCACACAATCGACACGATACACTAGTGATGTTGCGGCCACCTTTATGGTTTCCATTGAATGGATAACGCCCCTTGCCTCGAGGAGCTGATAAGGTGCCATGACCTCAGCCTCCTGAAAAATGTTGTTGTTGGGTGGCAACATTGGCCGAAGCCATGGGCAACGATAAAGGTTTATTGTTATGCTGAATGCGAGCTTCACATGTCAAAAGCATGAAATAAAGCTCTTCTAAGGTGGGGGAATTATCTTGGTGAGACATCATGGAGACAAGAGAGTCATATTCTGGACCAAGCCCAACAAGCAAATATGTTATAATTTCGTCACATTTAAGAGTTTGACCAGTTATGGCCAATTTATTCGTGAGATGTTTGATTGTCATGAAGTAATCAATTGCAGATTGATTACCTTTCTGTAGGGTAGAGAGTTCTGAGCGAACATGTTCTGCTTTAACACGTGATTGTGATGCAAAAGCAGAGCTTAGAGCCATCCAAACTTCAGCAGAGATGCTGTAATGAGCAACTTGGGTAAGTACTTCATCAGAAAGAGAAGAATTAATGCAGCTAAGAATAAGGTTATCCCGGGTTTCCCATATATCATATAATGGGTTGGGGATTGTAGAGCCATCAGGGGCAGTGATGGTTTTTGCGGGTTGCTGAATGGTGCCATCAATATATCCGTAAGCTTTCTGGCCTTTGAGGTAGGGTAACATAGTGGCTTTCCATGTTGGGTAATTCAAATGTTTGGTAAGGTTGATATGGGAAGATGGATTGAAGATGGGACGGTTGGTTTCGGTAACATTTGAGGTTGAAGAATTTGGGGAGGCAGACATCTTGAAGAGGATCAGTTTAGACATGAGTCAGGGGCTTTGATACCATGTAAACATTAACTGGAAGAGAGGTTTGAAGAGTAAAGAAGTTCGATTATTTTTAGAGATACATATGAAGTATGTTATGTATGGTTTTTAAATACAAACTCTCCATAACTTCCTCCTATACATAAGCTATTCAAAAATCAAAAACATTATCACAATTGTAACAAAATATCAGTTACAATCTTTTCTGTTTTGACTGGATACTCTTGTTCCCTTGGCTGCCACTGTGTCATTAGAATCAGATTTAGTTTTATCTCCAATTTTGTTGATACACACTTGGGATTAATTTCGAACAGCAAGAGTTCTTCAATATCAATGTTTGTTGAAAGGGAATTCTATGTTAGCGAGATTCATTATATTTGCAGTACATGATTAACCATTAACTGCTATATTCTTGAACTAATCTGCTTAGCTATAACCACGTGAATTTCAATTTTATACAACAATTTTCATAAATTTTATAAAAAGAATTGGATTATAATCATTGTTTTTGTCTTTTCATTCTATTTATCATCATTCTTAAATGCTAGTGGTAAAACAAATGCCAATATTAACTGCTCTTGAGCTATACATCTGATTAAAGATGACATGAGTTTTTAGTGATGTCTTTTTCATTTCTTAAAAATCAATTTTCAACAAGGTGTATTCCAAGTTAAGATAATGATGGTAAAATTTGTTTATTTTTTCCTTGCTTCCTGATTGACTTTCTCGTTCCAATTATATGTGTATAATATGGTCTTATTGAACTCCTTATTCTGTAATCTAGTACAACAACTAAATTGTTTAAATAAAAGGTGAAGCAAGAATGCAAGGAGGGAAAAGAAGAACAGTTTTATAGTTTCTTCTTTCAGATTGCGCTGTGGCATAGTGATATAGTCTAATCCACATTTGTTTTTGCAATTCATGTTTTCTACTCTAGGTTTCTGCATCTGTGCTGATAAATCACAATGATTTCCCTCATCATTTTTCTCTTTTATTTCCTTTCTTCAGGGCAAGGTACCGCTGTTATCTTTGGAAGCCATACACCATCTACATATCTTCATCTTTGTCCTGGCCATTGTCCATGTAACTTTCTGTGTTCTCACCATTCTTTTTGGAGGTGCAAGGGTGAGAACCTAATACGATTCTTCAGCTTTTGTTTAAATTTTAAGGTGGTCAGGGTACTTCATTTTTCTTTCTCAATGTTTTATGATTCATTTGTGATCAATTGCCATGATCTAGATTCGTCAATGGAAACATTGGGAGAATGAAATTGCAAACAATCGCTGTGATGCAGAACAAGGTAAAAATATCTGGCAAATTTTTGTGCACCCTTGTCTTTGATTTGCATTATAATTAGCAGCTGCATCTATCATTCATTTTTCTGGATACCTTGAAAACGTTGTTGCTCACAAACTTTTAGTTCTGTCACTGGAAGTAAGAGCACAAGTTGATTGATCAATGCCTTATTCCAGATTAACTTCATGCCCAGTGGATGAGGGGGGAAAACTGGCTTACACAATCAGTTTCCCTTTCCCAATTACTTGGAAAACCATTTTAGCAGTTAGTTTTCCTCATTGCTTCTAATATGTGAGCTTTGATCTTGCAGTTTTGAAAAAAAAGTTCACCCATGTCGAACAACATACTTTTATCAAGGAGCATTTTTTGGGAATTGGTAAAAATTCAGCTCTACGAGTATGGCTGGTAAGTCTGTTTTTCCCCCCTTCTATTTTATCCTGCTTTTGGCCTGTTTGAGATTGTGGTAGCGGTTGCGGTTCAAAGTGTTTTTCGCTTAGAAATGCATCAAAATAATGTTTTTTTATTTTTTAAAAATCATTTTTGAGATCAGCATATCAAAATGATCTGAAAACATAAATAATAATAATTTTTAGCAAAAAAAAATAATTTTTGAAATTTGAGGGAACGTGGTTTCAACCGCGTTCCCAAACGGTCTCTTCACTGGGATCCATGGACATTTAAGAGGGCATCACATCATATGGTTTAAGAACCTCTTTGCCTCGGCTTGGAGTTTGGAGTGGATTGACATGTTTATTCATTTTCAGAAAGTTATGCCAAACTGGGCAATAATTATGGAAAGCATTTCAAAACAAGATATATATTCTCTATGGGGTAAGTCATCTGGGTAATAATTCTACCCTTTATAGAGGAAGCCCAAATCCAAAGCCTTGTTGTACAAGGTATACTCGTAAGGAAATCCCATAATACACATAGACAATCCACACCAGATAAGAATATTCTCCAGAAAAGGAAATTCAAAAATTGAGTTGGAACTTGAAATGAATCCTAAAACAGATTTGGACTCAGGGTAGTCTAATTTGTGCGGGTTGGGGCCACAAATAAAGTTGCCTGGTCAGACAAGTCATTTTGCAGGTCATTTGGCTACATGATTATGCTGCAATCATCATCTGCAGATCTTATCATTTTCATATCCTCCCAAAGAAAAATGTAGCTCTTCCTTACTTTGACATTTAACCAAAAATCTAATCATCATTCCTTTTTTCATTATTGTGATATCAATAACAAAATAAAGCACGTTCCTCGTGAGGAAATAATTTTAATTTTAACCACTATAAATGATTTGAGGAGAACAACTAGCAGTATCTTTTTGGCAACTCAAGGAACCATGTCCTGATCTTGATTTTTTTTTCCTTTCATTTTTGTTTCTCTTCAGCATTCCTTTTTCAAGCAATTCTATGCGTCTGTGACCAAGTCAGATTACATAACTTTACGGCTAGGATTTATCATGGTAAAGTATTTTATGCAAGGTTAGATTTGTCTTACAATCATTAGCTTGCATCTTCCTATGTTGCATTTTATTACTTGTTTCTCTGTGTATTTGTTGGTTGTTCTGCAGACACATACCAGAGGAAACCCAAAGTTTAATTTTCACAGATACATGGTCCGTTCCCTCGAAGATGACTTTAAGACAGTTGTTGGTATAAGGCAAGTGATGTCCAAGAATACGTTTTTAAGGCTAGACATTCATATTGCTTGTTTTGCTTACTCTTAGTCTAATTACATTTCTTATATTTATTTGCTCATTTATTCACTCAATTCCATGGCTGCAGTTGGTATCTTTGGGTTTTCGTGGTCATCTTCTTATTGCTGAATATCAATGGTATGCTCTTCCTCCATTGATTAATTTGGAGACCATATTACTTGATATTTGTGCCAATTGTCAAGTGTTGTTGCATCTCTCCTGTTTTAATTTCACACTAGCGTTCTCACTACAGAAAATCAATCTAGGTTCTTCCAAGCAAAATTTAATCATACCTTTTTGGTGTTCATGTTGAGTTTTTTTCTTTTGAATTGTTAAACTACCAACCAACATATTCTGTACTCATTTGTTAAATTTCTTCGATCGATCCTCATTATTATTTCCCTGAGAATATACTATAAGTCTGTTCCACACCTTCTTATTCCGGATCACTTATTTATATGCACCTACTGCCCATTGGATTTAATTAATAGTCATATACTTTGTTTTTTGAAATTGGACTATGGCGATTTGTCCCCTTTTATTGTTCTCCTGCTTGATGTGGATCATCTATCGCTATTTCTGCTGGCAATAGCTAGTAAGGTGGTGGTAGTCATCAATATATAAAATATTTAACTTAGAAGGTTGGTTCAACAAGGCAAGTTTATAAATGCACTATGTAGTCACGATGTCTTTTTTACCCTGTAAGGGTCAAAGAAGTTAATTTATTGAAGACAAGGTTTCTAAATTCCCAAAGTTACTGTTTTTGGAAGAATACCAGAGTTTTGTAGCATGAATCCTGTAATTCTAGACTGCATTCTTAAGGCCATATGTAGATTTCCTAACACAAAGGAAAAATTGAAATCTGATAACTGTTGCATATGGTTTTTTCTGTCTCTGCTCATTTTGGGATATATCTGTTAGATGTGATTTTTCTCTTTTTTCTCATGCAGGTTGGCACACATATTTCTGGATAGCATTCATTCCTTTAATTGTGAGTACTTGTACTCTTTAATTGTATTTCTACCAATTCACATGTGCCTTCTTTCTTTGTCCTCTCCTAAGAATTTTTGTGGTGTTTTAATGTACTTTATTGTTTCAGCTACCTCAAAAAAAATCACACTAATTCACGAAACACTTGAATCACAAAATGTTGTGATGTTCTGGAGGGAGATTGATTAGAGGAAAAATGCAGAAACATGCTTAGAAAATATTCTCTCTCTCTTCTTGCAGTGAACATGCAATGCCCTAGTTCTTCCAAACTTTCATCACTTACATACAAAGTCATAAACATGCTTGAGTCTATATACAAGAATTCTAATTCCTGAATCCAAGTCATTAATGTTATAGTTTTTGTTTTAGAGAGTTACATTGACAATAGTTTTTGAAACATGACCTGCTTCTGCCTACCCCAATTTTCTAAAAGGTTGACATTATTTAGACGAGTGTCCAGTTTGTTGAGTTCCAATTGGAGTGTGGTTTTTTTGTTAATGCTTCCTGCCTATGTCTTCTACCATAAATTCAGTCACTCACATGAAACAGCAGCATTTTTCTAGTTTGATCATCATTGATTTCCATCTTGAATACAATCCTTAAGAGATGTGGAATTGTTACAAAAGAAGATAAACTAACTTAGATGTCTTTTGTGATTACTTCTATACTACAAGTTATTGCTTTAATGGAACATGGAGGACATAGTATTGTGGTTGAATCAGGGACAGCATCTTTTTTAACTATCAGATTTTTTTTGTCACAAGTTGTTACCTTTCTTATTGACAATTAACTAAGACTCGTTTGGATCTTTAGATAGCACAGTGGTTGATGCATGGAGTTTCCTCAAAGTGGAAACCATTGATCATACCCTTCAACATTTAGAGATGTAGATGAATCCACAAACAATTTTAGATCTCCATGAGCACCAAACCCCTGGCGACTCCTTGGTGTCAGATTAATATTGTGAGTTAACCCAAATGAGACTTCAAATGACTATCATCCACATAGAAATAGTCATCATAGTGATATGGTTAATTTTTAATATAATGTATATGAACTATTTCTTGCATTTATGCACCCTTGCACTTTTGTATTTTCTTGTAATCAGTTTTTCATATGAATGTATAGCATGGGCATGTTTATGCAAACTTGGCTTGCAATGAGAAACATTTTGGATTCATAGGAGACTTGAACTCAAGTCTTGTAAGTTGATCACCTGTTGATTGAGCTAGCTCATTGGCTTCTATAAGAAACTGCAATTACCTTGGTGTGGGTTATTTTTCCACTTTCCTACGTCTTGTTACTCCTATTCCAAGATTCATGTAAGCAATTGTTTTTCAGCTTCTTCTCGCTGTTGGCACTAAGCTGGAGCATGTAATTAACCAGTTGGCATACGAGGTCGCTGAGAAACATGTAGCCATAGAAGGGGAACTAGTAGTTCAACCATCAGATAATCACTTTTGGTTCCACAGGCCTGGCTTTGTCCACCTATTGATCCATTTCATCCTCTTCCAAAATGCTTTTGAAATTGCATTTTTCTTTTGGATCTGGGTAAGCTAATCTTTTGTGGTGTGTTTTCGTCATGGATTCATTGAGATGGACTTGATAATATCAATAACAATGTTACTATCCATCCACAGGTTCAATATGGCTTTGATTCCTGCATAATGGGACAAATCAAATATATTGTTCCACGGCTAATTATAGGGTAGAAACCGCTGACCTTTTCTCCTCTGAAATCCTGTACTACTTTGGTTGAATAACTCTCCCTGCTAATCAATAAACATCATTGTTCAATTCAGGGTGTTTATTCAGGTACTCTGTAGCTACAGCACTCTTCCCCTTTATGCCATTGTCTCACAGGTGGGTAACGATGTGTTTAAATGTAACTGTGCCTTTGCTTGTGAAACTTTTCAGCTTGACTTTTTTTTTTCCTTCTGAAAAGATGGGAAGTACTTTCAAGAAATCAATATTTGAGGAGCATGTGCAAGCAGGCCTTGTTGGTTGGGCTCAAAAGGTGAAGAAAAAGAGAGGGCAAAAAGGTTCAACGGAAGGATCTAGCGAAGCAAGTTCACATGTTTCTGCTGGGGGACTTCAGCTGGGGAGACTGAAAGGGTTAAAAGAAGCCAATGAAGGTTCCGCTCAATCCAGTTCTCATGAAGGTTCTACTTTGGGAAATAATGCTTCTGCTCCTCCTGTTCCTCCGGAGGCTGAGCCTTGAGTTGCTTCTGGTAGGAACTGTATAACTCACAACTAGGATGGCTGCAGTTGTATTATGGGCGAGCCTTCCAGCATCATAAATATTTGTTTATTTTCTTTCCAATATTTAGTAGCAATTATGTACGAAGGCATATTGATACTGAATTGTATGTCATCATGAGCATCTTATGGCTTTGTATTCAGCTGAGCATGTCTATATTTTCAAATGAGTGTTATGTAAGATTCATTACCATATAAATAACTATTATTTTTCAGTTTCCTTTTTGCATTCCTATGAATCTGATTCGAGTGCATCATGTATCTTCACAATTTCATGTGGAACTTTGATTTGCTTGGTAGGTCAATTGCAGGGTTGCAGTACCACATAACAAAGTCCAGTTCCAGCTGCAGATGAAATGGTCTCAGTTTTTGGCTTCAAATCGGTAATTGCCTGTCTTCTCCGATGGAACATGGGCAAATATCAGTTTAGATGGCATTATTGCAGACGTTCTGATAAGCCACGTAGATCAATCAGGGCCATTAGGCCAAATTCCAAGTATATATGATGAAGGAAAGTAATTACATAAGCCATGCAGGGAACGTGAACAATATTTACATGGATATGCAATTATACAGAAAGAAGAGGAGCAGTTTCAATACAAGACGTGTCTTGCAATTTATCAGTTATTGCTTTTATTATTATAGTTGTTGCAATTAATATTCAGTATGTTTAATTCCAGTACGTTTAATTCCAGTCTGTATGTGGGTAAACTCACATAGAGCGTTACCAACTTTTCCTTAATTCTAGACGTTATCTGTAACGGCTTTGCTTACTTAAAGCAGCCGGCTTTGCTTATATAAGGCAGCCAAGAATTATAAAGAGGCAGTCAATTTGATATTAACACAATTTGTGGTTCTTTCTCACCCGAAAAGAAACAAACAGTTTCAGCAATTACTTGCTAAATAATTGTTGAACTTATCACGTTCTTTCACCATTTGTATACTACAGACTCATGAAACTTGGTGCCTCAACCTTCCAACTCTTTAAATAACGAGATAAGAAAATGGTCAGAATTTTCCTCTTCCAGTACTTCTCTGCTGAACAAATCTTTCCAATCCAAAACATTTACGGAACCTTTTCAATTATTAGGACTAGGGTTGTTTATTAAATTACCAAACAGAGGTTTGGTTTGCTTTGTTCCTTAAAAGACATCCTGGTTTAATTTATGATCTAAATTGTATTATATCACATGTTGTTTGATTTAAATTTACAGTTTCACGTGTTCTTGAGTACGTACTAGAAATTCAACAAGAAGTGGAGACAGATTCAAAGGAACGATGAGCAGTTTCTGGGGCAAAATCTCCTGGAAAAGAAAAGCCTTTGCCCTTGCTTTTTATAGCCATATGCATGTCAACTTTTACCTGTTTGAAAGGAAGAAAAAAAAATTCCTATTTCAATTATGTGTTTCTGCCAAATTCCCAACAAACAGTCTTTAATTGCTCGGAAAACAGCAACAAATTTCCTATATTTTATTAAGAAGGGCAACAAGGAACTACTACGTACAATCTTTAATTTGCTCCAAATTTCCTATTTCAATTAGGTTTTCCCCTCTCTAGTTGACAATGCAGTACAGAAAGAGAGAGAAATTAACAGAGAAGAGAGAATGCATGGGAACCGTGACAAGAGGGAAAAAACAAACCAAGATTTTTCGTCAGCCATAACTCATCAACAATCAAGAGATATTATGAATGAATCGCACCGTTGGATTTGAGAAGACGAAATATTTGAGATGAGTTCCCGCGGTAACCATTTTTGGCTAAGAAAAAAGTCTCCAGGCCAGTGAAAGTTAATGGTTACTATTCATACATAACAGTAAGTTTTACAATTTCTAATTTAGTCCCTAAAATCTATAATTGTTTTAAATTGGGTATTCAACTTTGATTTTATCATTTGATTTGATAAATTTCAATCAAAATTGGTCCCTAAATTTCTGAATTTGACAATTATATTTTATTTTCACGGTAGAAAAATATCCATATTAATTTATTGTGATGATATAATATTAGTTAAATGGTACTAGTTTATGTGAAATTGCAAGCAACAATGCATTATTTTATATATATATATATATATATATATATATATATATATATATATATATATATATATAATTCTTATCAAGTCATCACAAATCAAATTCAAGAGAACAATCAGAGAATTATTTTATTTTTTATAAGAATATTTTAAATAAAAATTGTATTTAGTCATATATTTTAATTCAAATTTTGTACATATTTGCTTGCTTAATTTTCAAGCACTCAAATTTGTGTCCACGTAAGGTTTGGTAAATTTGGTTCGAAAAACCTGTTTTTGCATAAAAATATCTAAAATACTCTATGAACTTCAATAATCTCATTTTCAACTCTAAATATCTTTAAACCGGTCTTAAAACTCAAAATAAAATTGAGTCAAAATATTTTTTGGATTTATATGTACTCTTTCAAACATGATTAAAGGCCCAAACCACTTTCATCAAATCCTTGTCTTCAATATAAACCAATCAACACCAAAATTAGCCTTTTGTAGTAAGGATGCGGCTAGCCGAAATCTTTCTCTATCCCCTCCTTTTCCAACAATTTTCTCTTTTTTATCTAAGGTTTTAAGGACTAAAACACAAGATAAATAAAGTTTTTATGACAAAAATGTAAGAAACTAAAATTATAGAAACCGAAGATGGAAAAAAACTTCAAGGACCAAATTGTAGATTTTGAAACATAATTGAAATTGCAATGTGTAGATGTACAGAACGAGAAAAGCCTTCATTTAGGAAAAGTCTTCCCATTTTAGCTTTATTTTTAACTAGACATGGGCGCCTATGCTGGTGGTTGTAATATTATTTTTTGTAATAAAAAATGATGTTTATACAATGCAAGCATGATTTAAAATAAGAAGAAGTATCTATAACTCAAATAGATTCTATTGGGTCAAATAAGTTGGTTTTATTTTAATTAGATGATAAAAAAATCAGAAATAATAGTAAATAAACCAAAATTAAAAAAAATCACAATAACTTAAGAAAAAAAACCTATTTTTAAAAGGAGAAAAACAATATAGTTTAGTTTGCAGCCAATTAAAAATGAAAAAACAAAATTGGGTAAAAAAGGACAAAGAAAAGTAGTTCAAGTTAACTCAAGTTAGTATGACAAACATATAACCTGGATAATAAGGGGCGAGTAAAGCCGAGTTAACTCGTGGCCCAAGTCATGATATGGGGATAACTAATGCAGACCAAACGGACTCACACGTGTTCTAACACACAAGGTTTTTTTCAATCTGTAATTTTGCAGAAAAACAAAAGAAAGAAAGATATTTGAGTTAACTACTTAAAGGAGTTTTGTTTATTTTTATTCTGTCCACCTCACCAAGTGAGTACAACCAAATAAATAGAGAAAACGGAACTCCTAGACTCCTAAAACAACTGCGTTAAATTGGGAAACAGTCCATAATTAATGTGGAAATGAAAGTTAAAGAAAGAACAGAAAGAAACTCTTAGACCCTCTAAAACAAACAGTCTCGAATTAATTGGGAGAGTAAAAGCTAAATAATGAAATGAGAGGAAACTCCAACTGTTACGTAAGAAAATTTAACGTGCTTGATTGTGCCAGTTATGACTCAACAACAGTCAACCCTTTTATTGTTTTGCTACCCGGTCCATATCATCCTCCCCAAGCTGAGAAGAATTCGACCATGAATTCGGGAGATCTTCCTCCGTTGATGACAAATCCTCGTGGAAAGGATGCAGGTGTTTGACATTAAATACATCTGATGTCCGAAGATGACTAGGCAGCTTGAGGCGATAAGCATTTGAATTTATTTTCTCAATAATCTCTACTGGACCAATCGTTTATGCAGACAGTTTATTGTACTCACCCATAGGAAAACGATCCTTCATTAGCACAACCCAAACTAAGTCACCCACCTCAAAATTGACAAGACGCCGCTTGCGGTCCGCATCGTGTTTGTATTTGGCAATAGATTCCAGTAAATTCTGTCGAGTAAGGTTGTGAATGTCCTGTAGTTGAGTGACAAAATCCTCTGCCTTGTGATTAACTTTAGTGTTGCTCGAGAGATTAGCCAGGTCAAGAGGACATCGTGGGAGAAACCCGTACATGATTTCAAAAGGGCTGAGCTTGGTGCTACGATTGACTGCATGGTTATGGGCAAACTCTACTTGGCCAAGTTTCTTGTCCAAAGATTTTAACTGATCACCCACCAAACTACGAAGGAGATTACCTAATGACCGGTTCACCACCTCGGTTTGTCCATCGGACTGAGGATGATAAGCACTGCTAAAGTTCAGGTGAGTATTAACCATCTTCCAAAGACTCCGCTAGAAATGGCTCAGGAAACGAGTGTCCCTATCTGACATAATTGACTCTGGCAGCCCATGCAACCGATAAACTTCTCGAAAGAACAATTCAGCCACATTAACAGCATCTGTCGTTTTCTTGCACGATATAAAGTGAACCATTTTTGAAAACCTGTCTACTACTACGAAAATGGAGTCGAATCCCCGTTGTGTACGCGGGAGGCTTAGAATAAAATCCATGCTAATGTCGGACCATGATCGTACAGGAACAGAAAGTGGCATGTATAAACCGACATTTGTGGCTCTTCCTTTGGCCACGTGACAGATCCTACAACGCTTAACAAAACGACCAATCTCCTTCCGCATGGATGGCTAGAAGTAGGACGCAGCCATCAGTAAGTAAGTCCGGTCTCTTCTTACATGGCCTTCTCTGTGCAATTCTTGTATGATCTTGGTTCAGAGACTACACTCAGGTATACATAGTTGGGTGCCTTTGAAAACAAATCCATCATGGAGGACAAAGTCACTCGGTTGGTTGTTCTGAATGTTCTCTATTACAACAGCAAAAAAAGGGTCAGATGCATACAAATTTTGAAAGGAGTCAAAACCCATTACTTTGACTCGCATGTCAACCACCATATTTTTTCAACGACTGAGGGCATCAGCTACTCGGTTCAGTGTACCCGCCTTGTGTTTGATGACAAAAGTGAATTGTTGTAAGTACGCAACCCAAGATACATGTCGGGATGAAATCTTATCTTGACTCCCCATATGTTTGATGGCATTATGGTCAGTAAATAAGACAAACTCCTAAAGAAACAGATAATGTTGACAATGCCTCACTGCTTGAACCACTACATAAAATTCAACATCATAGGTGTTATACCGTAATTTTGCCCCTGAAAGCTTCTCACTGAAAAAAGCAACAGGCCTGCCATTTTGAATCAGAACTGCCCCAATTCCTAGCTTTGAGGTGTCACAATGTAGCTCAAATGGATTTGAAAAGTCTGGTAGGACAAGCACTGAGGCGTTGGTCAATCTTTTTTTGATTTCTTGGAAGGCTGTTTAGGCCTTAGGTGTCCACACAAATTTTTTATTGTTCCTTATACAATCAGTCATTGGGGCCATTATACCACTGAAGTGGGGAATGAAGCGGCGATAGAATGATGCCAGCCCGTGGAAGCTTCGGACATCAGTCATGGTTTGCGGCTGTGGCCACTGTTTGATTACTTCAATTTTTGACTCGTCTACTGAAAGCCCCTCAGAAGAAACAATGTATCCTAAGAACAAGACCTGGTTACTTAAGAACACACATTTTCCTTTTGCTGCGAAGAATTGTTCTTTACGTAACACAGTCAAAACTTCCCGAAGATGTTGTAGGTGCATCCTAAGATCAACACTATAAATTAAAATGTCATCAAAATAAACCACCACGCTCTTACCAATGTAAGGCTGCAAGGCTTGATTCATCACCCGCATGAATGTGCTTGGGGCATTAAACAGTCCAAAAGGCATGACCATCCACTCAAAGAGTCCTTCTCGAGTTTTGAAGGCCGTTTTCCATTCATCCCCTAGTCGGATACAAATTTGGTGATACCCGCTCTTCAAGTCCAGCTTCGTGAATATTGTGGCTCCACTCAACTGATCCAACAAGTCATCTAACCGTGGGATCGGAAACTTGTAACGAACCGTAATCTTATTAATGGCCCTGCTGTCGACACACATTCTCCATGTCCCATCTTTTTTTAGGGTTAGAAGGGCAGGCACCGCACATGGGCTAAGACTCTCCCGAATATGCCCCTTTGTTAGCAATTCCTCTACTTGGCGCCGTAACTCTTCATGCTCCTTCAGACTCATCTGATAATGAGGCCTGTTGGGTAAGTTGGCACCCAGGACCAGATTAATTTGATGTTGAATGTCCTTTAATGGGGGTAGGGTTTCAGGAAGTTCAACTGGAAATATATCTCCAAACTCTTGTAATAATGGCTCCACACTGCTTGGAATAATGCCATTCTCAGCCTCCATCTTTCCGATCAGCATGTAAACAACTCTGGATTCTCTTAGACCCTCTAAAACAAACAGTCCCGAATTAATTGGGAGAGTAAAAGCTAAATAATGAAATGAGAGGAAACTCCAATTGTTAGGTAAGAAAATTTAACGTGCTTGATTGTGCCAGTTATGACTCAACAACAGTCAACCCTTTTGCTATTTTGCTACCCGGTCCACATCATTAACCCAAAAGAAAATAAATTGAAAAAAACCATAAAAATCATTAAAAAAAAAATAAGATTGAATGATGAAATCAAAAAAGAAACTAAGTTAAAAAAACAATGTCAATCTGTATTAACTTTTCAAACTCATAACCTTGGGTCTTTAGACCGAAAGCACCATGCATGAAAAAACCATGAAGCTAATCTCAAGCTAATCAAATATTGAAGGACAAAATTAGCAAAAAAAATCAATTATACAAAAGAATTCAAAATAAAAAAATATCAATGAAAAAAATAAGGATCAAAATTGTAATAAAAAAATTAAAAGATAAAATTTAAAAGAAAAATTACTTTAACAAAAGGACAAAAATATCAAAAGAATAAAAACCAAATTGAAAAGAAAATAATATATCATAAATTTGAATTGAAGGATGACATTGAAAACAAATAGAAATTGTACAAAATGCTAAAAAATTATAAATCAAAAGAATAAGGACTAAATTGGAGAAAATAATATATCATAAATAAGGATTGAATGATGAAATTGAAAATAAATAAAACTTTTACAAAAAACATAAAAAAATAAAAATAAAAAAAATAAAAACCAAAGTTGAAATATCAGTAACTAAGAAAACAATAATGAAATTTTGAATTGTTAGTGTGATTTTTTAGGGAAAAAAGAAAAGAAAAAAAAAGCCTCACAATGATTATTTGTTGTACCTCCACCACTATGTAGCCACCCCATTTGAAGAAAGATATCGCGATGATTTCAACCACATGATAAAATCATATTTTTGGCTACTAAGAGGCGGCATACGCTATGCTAAAAAATCATAGGCACTTCTCACACGCTAGAGCGTGCAATGCATGTGCTAATCACATTTCCATTTTATTATTATTTTATGTTTATTAAAGGATTAAATTATTTTCAACCAATTTGATAATAAAATGAAAAGACAAAAAAGCCTATGAACACAAGCTTTAAAATTTTTTCTTTTAAAAAAATCAAGCTATTTTACTATTTTTAAAAAAGTTAAATGACATAAAAGCTCCCAAATGCTAGTTTCAAATATTTTGCTTTTAAGAAAAAATTAGTAATTCCATTGAACTTCAAAAAATAGAAAAACACAATCCCACCATCGATCAATCTAATAATGATCAATGGCTCAAGCAAAAATATAAAAATACTCCTAACACCACAAGCTATTAGTATTTCTTAGAAGATAAAATGGTATTTACATTGTAGCGGTGGATAGTAAAATGTGTGACCATTATGTTTTTGCTTTCCATTTTAGCTTTTTTTTTATATATAATTTAATTTTAATGTTAATTAATTTTAATTTTTAATTGATATTCTGGTGCTGTAGAAAAAAATTAAAAGAAAAAAAAATTTTGTGGGTGTGTGGATAACTTCAAATTAGATTATTGGTATGGGTTGTGCCGAGGGTCGGATTAATTTTTTAAAAACATAAAAATATCTAGTGTTTTCTAGTAGGAAAAAAAATTAAACCTTATAGAGATTGACTCGATGTGACCCGGTTGATTTGATGGGTCCAAAGACAACCCGAATGACCGGTAAAAATATAATTTGACTCAAAAGAATTTCAAGAAGATATTTTTTAAAAAAATGTTGAGAAGTTAATATATTGGATTGACTTGGATCAACCCGCTATGAGATTGTTATAATTCTATAAAAGCAAATCAAAATAAATTATAAGGCTACATTCTCAATCAACCTAATGTTAAAGGATGAAATTGAAATTGTGTTCTTAAAAAAAGACAAAAAAAATTCGAGTTAACCTGAACTAACTTATCAAACTTGCAAATTAGGTCAAAAAGACTGTGATAAACATATAGAAAGTAAATCAAAACAAATTATGAAGTTCATTTTTCAATTAACCCAATGTTAAAAGATGAAATTTAAAAAAACTTAATTAAAAATAGGACAAAAAAAGGAAAGACTCTCATCAACTCAGATTAACTCGTCAAACTTGCGACCTAGATCATGAGACCATGATAATTTTATAGAAAATAATTTGAAATAAATTATGAAGTTTAATTATGAATCAAGTCAATGTTGAATGATGAAATTAAAAAAGGATAAAAAACCCAAGTCAGCCTATATTAACCCGTCAAAGTCACTACTCGAGTTATGAAATTAGGATAATCTCGTAGAAAAAAAATAAAAACAAATTACAAAATTTAATATTGAAGGATAAAATTAAAAAAATACTAAAATAAAAATAATAAAGCACTATTTTGATATAGTATCTTGTATGGAGGTTGGAGATGTTTAGAATTATAGTGCAAGGTACTTTTTAAAATAACTTTTTATTTGAAAACAATTTTTTTTATAGATTTTTTTAATTTTTTAATATTAACATATTAAAATTATCAAAAATCACTAAAAAAATATCAATCCAATGTTTTTTCAAGCCAAAAACATTCTTGAAAAACAATTAAAAGCAAAAAAAAAACAAAAATAACGCAAAACACTTCTTCATTTAGTTTTTGTTAATTAATTAAAAATAATAATGCTGTAATTAGTATAATGGATAAAATGGAACTCATCGTGTTTTAAATAAAAATAAAAGGGGCTAATTTTAAAAAAATACCAAGTCCATCAACTAAACTTGGACCCAAACCCGACCCACCAAATCCCTCTTCCTTCTCAAAATTTCCCAAAGCAAAACAAAAACCCAACAACAAAACCCTACAGTCTCACCATCGCCACTGGACTCCATCGCTGAACCCCAACCCCCCCCCCCCCTTCCCCCCCTTCTAAATGAAACACACCTCTCCAGTTTAAACACCGCCACGGCCACAACCATCACAGGAGGCTACTGCAATTTTTTTTTTTAAATGACGCTCCATTCAATAATAATCCAAAAGCTACTAACCACAAACGCCCATATAGGGCGGCGAGTGGCAGCCCACCACTTGAAAATTTACACTTATGGAATGCGTAATCAAATCTCCATTATCGACTCCGATAAAACTCTCATCTGTCTCCGGAATGCTGCCAGTTTCATTTCTCATTTGGCGCGTGATAAGAACGCAAGGTTCATGTTTGTGAATACGAATCTTTTGTTTGATGAGATAGTGGAGCAAATGACAAAGAAGATGGGGATTTATAGCCCAAGAGATAACATTATGTGGAGAATGGGTGGTTTCTTGACTAATAGTCATAGTCCTAAGAAGTTCAGATCAAGAAATAAAAAGGTTTGCCCTTTCTTTACAATAGGCTCCTTTTTCTTTAATTGAATTGTGAATATGATTGTTTTTTTTTTTTAGTTAATTGAATCCAAGTTTTGGGTTAATGGGGTTTTTATTTTTTAACGATTTTGAGGGTTAAGCTGCTTTTTTTTATTTTTTCAAATTTCAAGTCTTGGGTTAATATTATTTAACGGTCCCTTCTATTCTTTTTGCTTTTAAAGCTTTTTTTTTTTAATTGTTTGATAATTGTATTTCTTTCATTTATGCTGTTAAGGTTTGTTTTGGGCCAATACAACCGCCAGATTGTGTAGTGGTGTTGGATACGGAGAGGAAGAGCTCGGTGATTTTGGAGGCTGATAGATTGCAGGTTCCCATTGTGGCTTTGGTTGATTCAAATATGCCATGGGAGATTTATAAGAAGATTGCGTATCCAGTGCCTGCTAATGATTCTGTTCAGTTTGTGTACTTGTTTTGCAATATAATTACCAAGACATTTTTGCTTGAGAAAAAGAAATTGAAAGCACTAAAAGGACATGTTCGTAAAGAAGAGCGAGATCTTTCCACCAAAGAATCGAGGTACTATAGAATTTACTTAATTTGTTAACCTCTGTTTAGGGTAGTGCCTTATAAGGTGTGTTGTGTAAATAATGTTCACTGCAAGAGAATAATAGAAATCACTAATGCTGCGTTTTGAAAAAGATAGGAAGATCCTTGGTTCAGTTAATTATATTGTTGGGATCAATTATGGATGGTGAATGATGTACATGTACTGATTGATATGTAGAGAAAAACTTGGACTGGTGATGCTATTTAGCCTAAAGCAGGAAAATGGGTATAACGATCTATACTCGAGTGATTTTTTGCTGTGGCAATAGAAGCTCTATGATGTGAAGGATTATGTTTTTTATTGGTTTGATTAAGACCACTGTTTTTAGTGTCATATGATTGTGTTTCTCATAAGTTAATTTTCATCCTGATGTAGAAAATAGCTATAAACTCAGATGAGAATTCAAGTTTCGGCAGATATCTATTGTGGATGCTGTACTGCAGAAAATTCTTTAGGTTCTCATATATCTGTTAAGCGGGACACTGGTCATTTAAGATTCAGTTGTGCTATGGTGTGCTTCTGTTGCCATCTTTTATTTCTAGATGGAAGGCTATTCTCAAATTATGGTCCACTGAAATGGGTCCTGGAAGGAAAAAGTTAGGGCAGTCCTACCCCTTCAGCATCTAGTTGCTGTTAAGATTTGAACACACCCTTTAGATTCCAAGTCCAAGACTCTACATTGTTACCAAAGAAGGGCTTCTTCTAGATGTTGCATTTGTCATTCTAGTTGAGCTTTTATTGTCTGTTTTGGGATGTGCAATATAGATTCTTATGATATCGTTCTTACTATTTTGATTCATGTATAAAGTACTTGCTTTTTTGCATTATAAGAGAAAATTGATATCATCTTTGGATGAGAGTAAGTTGTGGTATTTGTTTATGGAAGATATAATGCTAGTATCATGTTTGCTAATGTGTTTTTATTTTTAGTTTTTGTTTCCATATGGTTGTGTGTGATGGAGTTAATATATCATGTTTTTCAAGTTGTTGAGGTTGTTAGTCCGAAATTTGATTATCTAGAAATGTTTGTTTATTATTGAAATTGGTCGAACTGGCTATTCATTAGAGACTTGGACTAAGAGAGCATACAAAGCTTTATCCCTTAGTTATCTAAAGTACAGAAAGCAAATTAGTGCAAGGTTTTTAAATCTTTTGCAGAGTTAGGGTATAATGTGTTCAATATACTGTTGGGTTCTTCTTGAATTGATATTGGGGTCCTGGCATCTAGAATTTAATATTTATAGAACTATGTGATTGGCTTTTCACTTGAGGTTTTGTTACGACCTACTTATGTGTGGTTTGGTACTTTGCTTGATATGACATTAAATTGTGTTTTGAAGCAAGGAAATCCAAGAAAGTGTGCAAAGCAAGAACATGAGCAATATCAGCTCTCTAATTGGTGAAGTGCTTGTTGTTCCTTATCAGAACTTAGCACCTGCTTCTAATGGTAATGGTTTTCTACGTGACATGATGACTTGTTTAAATTAAGAAGTTAAAGAATATTTTAGTATGTTGTGTCCCTTTGTTCCTTTTCCCTCTTTGCTTGTATAAAAATAATTTCCTGGGTTGAATGCAGATATTGCAGAAATTAAGAACCTTTTGGACAAGATTGTCGTGGTGAAGTTCAATGACACTCTGGGAACAGCTCTAGGGTTTAATGGCCCCAAGTAAGCATGAATCCTAAACCTAGATATTTCATACTACATTATCTTCTGTGCATCATATAATTTGATCTTTTGAAGCATACATGATGAATGGGTTGAATTTCAACAGTTGGAGTAATTTAGTCCTATCCCTAAACAGACAAAGGCTTGTAGAGACATGTTTGCTTTGTACTTTATCATGTGTTAAATTTATGTGGCTGTACTCATTTTTTTGCAGGTCTTTAATTGGAATTCGTGATGGTTTGACATCTCTTGACTTGATTGTTAATCAAATTCAGGCAAGATTTCTTTCTTTTGTATATAGGTTTTATTTTGTTATCTTTGCTCTGACATATCCCACTGCTAAATATCTGCAGTCTCTCAATTTGACATACGGATGCCATATCCCTTTGGTGCTTATGAACACTATCAGCACTCATGATGATTCCCTGAAGGTGATTTGTCCTTAGCATCTCCTCTTGGAACTGTGCTCTTATTCTATCAGAATCTAATCATTGAAGTTTTCATGTAGGCTTTGGAGAAATATTCCACATCAAATGTTGATATTCTTCCTCTTAGTCAGGTGTGCAATTTTACCCATGTTTGTTTGTTTAACTATACATGCCAATAGAATTTGTTGAAGGCATAATTTATAGCTCACCTATACCATGATTGTATTTATGCAGGGCCAACATCCTCAAAAGAAATCTTCCAGTGGACAGAGCAGTGCAGATGAATTGTAGACTCTCACTACCTTTTGTTCTTTTAACATATTGAAGTTCTAAGTGCCCTGTATAAACTCTAAAAACCCTTGAAGTTTTTCCAAATTGTTCCTTAATGCTCAAAGAAAGTCAAGTATCTAGTGCTGCAGCATTGGAACTATTCTTAAAAATGCTAGCTGTTTTTAATAGCCCACAATGCTTTACTACTAGAGATAATCCATCTTGAGAAAGCCAGTATGATAGTTGGTTTTTTGAATCTAGTAGATTTCAACTTCTACTAATAGCTGGCTTGAGTACTCCTGTACCTCTATTATATCACTTTCATAACTTTAGCTCCTAAACATTTCTTCCTTTCCTTCTCATTCCCTGGTTTGTGGTTGTCTCATAGTTTCATATTGGTTTCTGAGGTCTGTTGTCTTGTCAAAGTGCTTTTAACGTTTGCTAGAATCACATTTAAATGACTAATTTTACTAGCTATGACACTTTCCTCTCCTAAAAATTCTTGGCTGCACCTCAACTTTTACCTGATTAATTTTTTTTCCCAAAAATATTGACATTTCTAGTTTACTGTGCAGTGTTTATCAAATCAATCCATTTACCATTCTATATCTGCTGAACTGGGACATTCTTTTTGCTAATCTTGGGTTCAATCTCAATAATGTTTCTCTTATAAATTTTGTTATATTTGACCCAAAGGTCTTATTTCTTCCATCAAAAACTCTTGGAAGTGCTTTGGTGAAAAATACACTACCTCAGAGAACTTTCGCTACAATATTACCTTTTCAGCTTCTAATATGTTAATTCTGTCTTGAATTTCATTTGGCCATAGGGCAAAACTTTCCTGATGTTTGTTCTCTCTCTATCTCTGATTTTTCCTTTTCTTTGGGTTTATATGAAGGTATCCATCTGATCATGCTGCAGCCTTCCTTTCCCTAATGAAAAGCAGCGGAACTCTGGATGTATTATTATCACAGGTACACAATTCTTAAGGATATTACACTACTTGCTTATGTGATTTGCTTTATTTCATGTTTAACTCATGCAATTTCTGTTGTCAATTTTAACTGTGATCTTTTTATTTCTTGTCCATTAAGTTTTTTGGGTGTATGTTCTTTAAAGGCTATTGATGCATTGTGTTAACTCATATAAGATAGCATTATTGATGCATGAGCTTGCAAACACGTTGTAAATGCAACATTAGCAGGTGACAAATATTAATTATCCTTGTTTAAAATGTTCATGGGCTACATTAACCAAAAAAACAAGGATAGGTCTCAAATAGGAATTTGAGGCTGAGTACATGTGTTGCCATTGCCGTTGTCCCTACTTCTTATTACATGATATATAAAAAGAATGTAATTCATTTATCTGAAATGGGCAATAAGAGTGCATGCTAGCAGAGAACAAATAACTGCTGTTCTGAACTTATTTTCCAGGGAAAGGAGTACGTACATGTGGTGAGCTCCGATAATGTAGCTGCTGCTGTTGATCCAAGTACCCTCTTCAGTTTGTTTATATACCTCTTTTAAAGTCTTGCTTTTAGCTCTTTGTCCTTGTAGTTTCGATTATTTAATTTCTTCAAGTCTTATTTTAGCTCTTTTAACTGTATGCCTTTTTGTCATTTCTTTTTCTATACTTAAGAATCATTTTTTTTTTCATTTGTGCTCCTTGAGTGTTGATTCAGGAATCATGAGTCATTTGAGCCAAAACAATATTGAATACTGTATGGAGGTACTCAAACAATGAATTTCGTTAGCACTGCTGCTTTGGCTCAAAATCTGTGTTTAATTCTTAATGATTTTCAGGTGACACCAACCACTTCATATCTTTCAAAAAGTAAAATGGTCAATCAGCGGCAAGGAATGTTTGAGGTGTCACCTTCACTTCCACTTCTTTTATAATGCTTCATTCTTTATTTAGACACTTTTGAATTGTGCTATGTTTGGATAATTAATAATAAGAATTTTGATGAATGAAGATGCTAAAAGATTCAACACATTTTCTTCTGTTTTTTCCTTAAAAAAATAAAGTACTAAAATTTTAGTAATTGGTATGTTCAAGGAATAAATTGGTATGCAGGCTGCAAATACAAGATGCATCTAAATTATGTTTATCTTGAATACATGTGCTGCTAAGCTTGCACAACTAAATTATTTTTGGCTGCAATTGTCAAATCCTCATCCTGATTCTAATTCTTATTGACCAATAACATATTCTATTAACTTAAGCAAAGGGCTTGAATGTCAGCAGTTTTGACACAACAGCTTTCTACCTCATTTAATTCTAGAGGATGCATTTATAATGTACCATTGTTGAAGATCACAATTTGGTTAGTCCTAAAATGGTGCATGAATTACAGACTCTTCTAACATATTAAGTATTCATTGAGTGATCAGGCTGTTTGGTGGCCTTGAGGTTCTGTTAAATCAATCAGCAGTACCTTGTGTGTTTGGTGGTAGCTAACAATTTTTATTCAATATATGTGCCATGCAGCTTGCAGAAATAGCGCGAACACTTCCTAAAGATGTAAGTTCTGATTTTCGTTTTCCTTTCTGCCTTTGCTTTTTTGAGACTTGTATTTGGTAGAGGAGTGGATCCCATTGTTTTCTTCACTTCTTTTAATGTTAAAATCACATTGGGATGCCTAAAGTTTGTAAGATAATTATGATTAGCTTTGTTTTATGGCACAATGCTATATTCATTTATTGAACAGCTTTTTTTTTTTTTTGACTTCAATATCATGATCATTCATGAAGTCAACGGAGAAGTTCAAGTTTATCGACACAAGAAGTTTGTGAGTTACCTATATACTCCTATCAACTCCCTTTATAAAGCAGGCAACGGTGCTTCATCCTGTAAATTTTTTTGTTTTGTACAGGTGGGTCAATTTGAAAGCAATCAGAAGGCTTGTAGATACCAATGCCCTGAAGATAGAGAACCTGTCTATTTCAAAGGTGTACCTTTATTTTACACACTGAGGGCTTATACTTATTAGATAAAAACCAGGAATTATTGAAATGGTTTGTTTTTAGGAAATGGAAGGTGATCAAATGGTTTTGCAAGAAACAGCAGCTGGTTCGACAATACAGGTATTCATATATATTTTTGTGTTTTGTTGAGAATTTTTTGTTAACTTCTTGTGCTCTATAACTAATGACTGCTGACATCTTATGATTTTTTTTATTGAGCCAGTTATTTGATAAAGCCATCGGCATTAATGTCCCTCAATTTCGGGTTGTGCAACTAAATGCAACATCAGACTTGCTTCTTCTTCAGGTTTTGGACATGACCATCTTGGCTATGTTATCATATTCCCACTGAATAAAAATTCTACCAATTTGAGATTTTTATGTATGTATTTCTGCAGTCAGATCTGTACTCCACCTCTGAAGGTGTTTTAGTTCGGAACACAGCTCAAGCTAGCCCTGCAAATCCATCTATTGAGTTGGGACCTGAATTTGAAAAGGTGACTATAATTGTTGCTAGGTTATTGCTTTATTTGCATGTTACCAGCACTTAATGTTCTTGTGTTCTTATTTCAGGTCAGCGATTTCCAACGCCGTTTCAAATCCATTCCTAGCATAGTTGGATTGGATAGCTTGAAGGTAGCTGGTGATGTGTGGTTTGGAGCTGGCGTGATTCTTAAGGTATTTTCAACTTCCAATCCTTCTATCGAATTTATGTAATATGTAGTTATGTCTTGCTGCCTCGTTTTCTAAAGTTTTTAAGCTGCATGTGCGAGGGTGGATTTTGTATTTTTTTTTTAAGTGGACATAAAACTCTCATTTCATGTGCACTGATTCATCCTGAAGTGTAGTGGAGAGCTGACATGTTTGTGTGCGCGCGCATATATATGGATACGAATTTTTATTTACACATTTATCAATTGCATTGTATTGTCGTATGTGTTTACAGTTGTCCATGAATATTTACAAGACTAATTTTGAATGGTAGTGCATATCAAAGTTGCAAACCTTTCTTCATTACCTTCAATTTGTTTTGAATGATGGACGGTTCATCTTTGGCTAAATGTTGTGCTTGTTTTGTTATTGTAGGGGAGAGTAAGTATTGTTGCAAAACCAGGGGTGAAACTGGAAATTCCTGATGGTGCAATCCTTGAGAACAAGGTATATGATTTAAACTCCTGAAAGAACTTTTCTTAACGTAGAAATTAAAACAGAGTGAGAACTGTGAAGAAGGCATTAGTGATTGGTGAGGGGTTGGTTGGTTCATCTTCCTTTTCTTTCTTTAACCTCTTCTTTTGTGGTTGTCCAGGATCTCAATGAACCGTCAGACATTTGAGATGGATTCTATATGCTTCGTAATTTTGACCAGAGGGCCAAAATTTGTAATGGGTGATTACTTGTATTCTCTGTTTGGTAGAAGAAAAGAACGTCAAAATGTGTAATAACAGGGCATTTTTGTTTCTGATTTTTGCACTTTTTAACATATAAAAAGAAGAGCAGCAAACTAAAGGGAAGCTCTCTATTTATGCTCCAGTGCACTGGCATTTCGCAATTAATAAAATAGTGGTTCCATTCTTGCTTTTGCAAATTCAAATCAGGAGCCCTATCGACTATCCTTCTCGAGTGAGGATGTACTTGTTATCACTATCATTCTCTCCGACCACCAGGTATATTGGGTCCTTGTGGATGATGGCAGCACAATAAACATTCTCTGTGGAAGTTTTTGACCTAATGAAAATTGATGCCTTCAAGTTACGAAGTTACTCCAGGTTAAGACTCTTGGTAAGGATAGAGGGGGAAATAGTGGTTGTTTAGATATAGTAACAAGGTCTAAGTTATCTTGATATGATAATGTTATAGGCTTGAATTTTGTTTTTTTAGCAAAAAAAAAATGATATTTAGATGTTGTAAATGTTTTTTTTTTAAATAAATAAATTTGTGATCCAGGTTATAGACATGATTAAATAGGTTTGATTTTATTTTAATTAGATGATAAAATAAATAGACAATAATACTGGATGGATTAAGTTTAAAAAAAATGATCATGATAACATAAAAAAATCAAAAGAGGATTATCAATGTAGTTTAATTTTGAACCTATTAAATACAGAATGATGAAATTGAATAAAAAAAATCTAAAAAATTGGTTTGAGTTAACACAAATTAGTGTGATAAACTTGTAATTCCAGTAATCAAGGTTAAGTCAATATGAGTTGTCTTGATATATTCGCGATCTAGGTTATGAGATTGGAATAACTTGATAGGAAAAAAAACAATGAAAATCATAAAGCTTATTTAAAAAAAAAAATTTCAACTCGAGTTAACCTGAGTTAACATGACAAACTTGTAACCTCAATAATCAAGGTTAAGTTAATCTTAATTATCTTGACAAACCTGCGACTCAGGTTATGAGATTGGAATAACTCGATAAAAAGAAAATAATGAAAATCGCAAAGCCTATTTAAAAAAAACAATGTTAACTCGAGTTAACTTTTCAAACCCGTAACCCAGGTAATTGGACTGAAAGCACCATTTCTAGAAAAAACATCAAACTAATTTCTCAATCAATTAAATGCTGAAGGATGAAATTGAAAAAAAAAATCAATTATGTAAAAGAATTAAAAAAGAAATAACAATTAAAAGAACGGTGATCAAAATTGAAATACAAAACAAATTTGATATTTGATTGAAGGGTGAAATTGAAAAGAAAAATCAATTTAACAAAAGACTAAAAAAACAAAATCAAAAGAATGAGGATCAAATTAAAAATATAATATATGACAAATTGAGATTGAATGATGAAATTTAAAACTAATAAAACTTCTATAAAAGGGTCAAGAATAAAAATTAGATATCAAAAAATTAAGGACTGAAGTTGAAATACCAACAACAAATATGACTAAGGCTCTACCTTGGAGCCACATCAATAGTAATTACTAATCGATTTCCTCATATAAGATAAAGTTTGATTTTAACACCTCGGATATACTAGGAATCAACCCAAACATAGTTACTAATAGGCTCCAAGTTGATCCAACCTACCCTCTCGTCTTCCAAAAAAAGATGAACTTTAGCGGGGAAGATAATAGGTAATAACTATAAAAGTGGATAAACTGTTGACTGTTGGGTTCATCTGTGAAGTCATGTATCCGAATTGACTAACTAATATGGTCATTGTGAAAAAAAAAAAAGCACGGAAAAATAGAGGATGTGTAAGGACTTCACCAACTTAAACAAGGCATATCCAAAACATAATTTTATGATAAATACTTATAAGTGCATTTTTATTAATGTTTTATATCATCGTATTACACTTAAAGTCTCATTAAATTCCCTAACTTAAACATGTTTTGTAATAACAAGTATGATAATATAAGATATCTTTAAATTATGGTAAATGCTTGTTTTAAATGCAAGTGTGCAAAATAGACATATTTTAAAATTTACAAGATTGATTGATGTGTCTAACTATTGAAATTGAGAAGACAAAAAGAAGGTTATGCATAAAGAAAAAATTCTAGTTGGGTTGATTCAATTCAAAGTATAACACCATTCAATATTTGGGTCATAACTGGAGTTGTCGAGTTTTGATTTAGGTGTGGTTTATCTTAATGGAAAGTTATGACATAGGCCTAAAATATTGATGAAGAGTTTAAGATTCAATACTGCCGTTTTGAAGTTCAAATCTTAGTAACAAAAAAAAAAACATTTGAATCTGTTCTGTAGCCCGGACACTATTCAGTATTAAACCTATATCTCGAGTTCTGAATGTCTAAATGAGCCCATTTATTTTTTGTTCGAACGATGAGACTAATACCCGTAACTTTAATGAAGGCCATCTATTCTAATTCTGAGGTTAGAAATGATGTTTTGTCCAACCACCTAATTAATTATCTAGCCACCTAATTAATTAGTTAGCCACCAAATCAATAGTTCTAAATTTTAGCCTATAAAATGAGGCATTTGCCATACATTTAAGCATCTTAATTTTCGGATCAAGATTTTGCTTTTGCTTTCTTTGTTTGTATTTTTATAATGTTCAAGTTCTATTTCATGTTATATTCTCATTAATCTTTTGTTTATGGTTATTATTTCATTTACTATACTTAGTTAATTTACATTATAGCTATGTTCTTATCTTGGTTATTTATGTTTTTATTTTTCATCATGTTTAATTATATTTATTTTTTCTAAGGTGAAAATGTAAACTAAGAGTGTAAGAATAAGTATAATATAAACTTAACATGGACTTTAATGTTTATATTTAAGAAAGTTTGTTATTAACATGTTTTATAATTGTTATCTTACTCATTCTTAATACCCTGCTTGTTAAGTGATGAGTTTAGATTTATGGTGTACAATCCTTGATACAACAAATACTTGATTTTTTCATAGCTTAATGTATAGATAACTGACACCTGTGCTATGAAAGAAATTTGATTTGTTATTGACATACATTAGCAACAAAATAGAAGTTTGAATATATTTTGTAGTTCAGACACTGTTTGGTGTTCAGTCTATAACTCTAGTTCTAGAAATCTAAATGAGCTCATTCATTTTTTGTTGGAAAACTTAGACCAATACTCACAACTTTCATGAAGACCATATATTTCAATTCTAATATTATCAATGATGTTTTGTTCAGCCACCTAATTAATTAGCTAGCCACCTAATTAATTAATTAGCCAAAATTTTAGCCTATAAGTATTTGTCATACATTTAGGTATTTTAGTTTTCAGATCAAGATCTTACTTTTGCTTTCTTTCTTTGTATTTTTATAATGTTCATGTTATATTATCATTAATCTTTTGTTTATGATTATCATTTCATTTACTATACTTAGTTAATTTACATCATAGCTATATTCTTATTTTGGTTATTTATGTTTTTCTTCTTCATCATGTTTAGTTAAGTTTATTTTTGCCAAGGTGAAAAGGTTATACTAATGGTGTAAGAATAAGTATAGTATAAACTCAATATAGACTTTAATATTTATATTCAAAAACTAAAAATCATGATAAAGTTGATTAGCTTGTCAATATTAGAGAGATAAAAGTTCTCTTGCGAGTAGACCTTGTTAAGGTTAATGAAGTATGCACTCACTTTCCACCTCATATTATACTTTTTAATCATCACTACATTAGCCAACCAATAATGATACATGACTTCCCTTATAAAACCTATCTCTAAGAGCTTGTCGGCTTCTCCAAAAATTACTTTCTATTTATCTCTCTCTTAAAATTTCTCTTTTTTTGATGGATGAGAAGGAATGAGGGGTTGACATTCAACCGATGACATGCCATATCCGACTCAATTCCTAGCATATCCATCAAACTAAAGACAAAATTAGGACTTTGGATTTCGAGGACCATAAGTTATTCCTTTTATCTAGGTGCTAACATTGACTCGATCTTTGTTTGAAGTCTAGGTTGCTCATTTTTAAAGTCAAATTATGTAATTCATCGAACACTTTTGTCCATTTTTGTCTTCTTTATACTATTTGGCCCTCTAATCTTTGACCATCATGCCTTTCTTCCCCTTAGACTGAAAAAAAACATATTTACAAAAGGCTAGTTGGTTGATTCTAATAATTTTCATGAAAACAATTGTCATGCCACCTTTCATGGGAAATTTCAAGGTTAGTTCTTTAGTGCTAATGGCACATTGATCTTATGAATGATTTTTCAAAAATAGCATTAAAGGCTAAGTCTATTTTAATAACCATCAAAATTTGAATTGTCTGTCATTTAAGGTACTGCCTTTCAACAAAAACTAATTGGGTATTGAAAAACATTATAGACACAGACCCATTTGCATAACTCATTTAAGTAGTGTAATGGCGTCGTTTCCCTTCCCAAACAAATCTAATGTCTTGGTGTTGAAAGTATATAGGTCTTTTCTCAAGACTCATTAGTCATTAAAGGATTGATTGAGGGTATGTGTTTTTTTATAATTTTTTAAGCAAACTAAAGTGGCTTAATTACCCTCCAAATCAACATCTTTCAAATCAATAAGGAAGGGTATTTATATCTTTTTTGCTTTTTAAAACATAGTAAAATGACAACTTTACCCTTGAAATAAAAAAATAATATGCGTCCATGGGCTTTTTGGTCTTTTTGCAATGGTTTTTTTGTTATTACCGATTTCATAAAGGGCAATTTAGTATTTTCACATAGATTTAAATATTACTTAAATAAAAAAAGATTAGCACGTGCGGCAAACACACAGGCACGTGAGAGGCACTTTAACACTTAAGGGTGGTGCATGGGGCGCCTCTTAGTGGCCAAAATTACATTTTTATCGTGTCATTAGAAGTTATATCATGTCCTCTTCCTTTTGATGCAATACATGTCAATGGTGGTTGGGTAGTTTGTCATCAGTGGGGCTTTCTTTTTTGTCTCTCTCCTCCATCAAAAAGTACAACTTAGTCATCTTTGTTGTTGGTATTTCAACTTCAGTCCTTAATTTTTTGATATCTAATTTTTATTCTTGACCCTTTTATAGAAGTTTTATTGGTTTTAAATTTCATCATTCAATCTCAATTTGTCATATATTATATTTTCAATTTGATCCTTATTCTTTTGATTTTGTTTTTTTAGTCTTTTGTTAAATTGATCTTTCTTTTCAATTTCACTTATCCTCTGCATGCTTAAAGGTCTCTTGGTTTCCCCTCACATTAGCTACTTCTTTTTTAGTAGGGAGTTTCAATACCAGGTACCACGTTATGACAGTGTTGATCCGATGCATCAAAGGCTTTTATGTTATAACATTATAGGTTAAAGCCATGTCTATTACCATAAAGATTTGTTAGAGGGTGAGGCGTCTCAGGTATGTATCAATAGTAACCATGATCTTCAAAGTGCCCTTTACTGGTAAACTTAATCCTTTAATCCCAATCAAAAGGGTTTTCACATGAGTCATTTCTAAAAGGTCAATTCTCATCCAAGACATCAGTTGTCATCGTCCACCAATACTCTATGGGCTTTATGGTTAGCAGAAACCATGAAAATAACTAGTGCATCTTCATGGGGATAAGTCACCCTCTCTCTATATTCTATAGTAAAAACAATGGGCTCATGTCATGGATTTTACTAATTAGCCATTGTAAAAACCTTTTTCTCATATTTATTTGTTCCACTAGAGGTATCCTCCCTACCAAGGTTCCTTCTAGAATCACGTTGATCTCGGACAGAGCTTGGATGGGTTAAGTTGGTTCCTCATGGTCTTGGTTCAAATTGGTGTTCCTTTTAAAAAATTATCTTAAGTACCCTTTGGCTATCAATCGCTCTATTTCTTTCCTTAATATAAAGTAATCTTCAGTGTCATGCCCTTTTTCCTTTTGGATTAAGCAAAATCTTTAGTGTTATGCCATATTTCTTATGAGGTGTGTGTGTGTAGAGGCAATGTCATAGGTGGGTATTAAATGTAGTTCTTTCCCCTTGATTGTCGTGAAAAAATTCATAAGGGTGGTGTTTAAGGGAATCATGTTCCTCCTATCAAGTATTACACATGTTCCTTTACTTGTCTTTTCTGATCATTTTTTAAACTTTTCTCTTTGTTGGGAGATCGACTTTGTTTGAAAGATTTTTTATTATATGCTTCTTAATAGAAATGAGGAGGTTCATGCAGCAGTATATTGGTTTTCTCTACCTGGATGTGATTTTCCATGACATGTTTTACTTTTATAAAGCTTATGTTCAATAAGGCATACAAGTCCTTTCATAGGAAATGTTCTCTTACCCCTATTATCAAGGCCTCTGATGCTACTGGCTCAATCAATCCTTTCAATTTAAGCATCTCTTCATTGAACCTCTTTAAATACGCTCGAGTGGGCTCCCTTCCTACTTGAGTAACACTAAAAAGTTTAGTAAAGCTCTTCTTGACGGGTATGTTGGTGCTAAACATGACACGAGTTTTGTATAGAGGTCAATGAAACTCGTGACAAAGCTTGGCTCTAAGTTGTTATATCACACTCTGACTGGCCCCTTGAAGGTCATGGGCAGGATCTTGCACATAGCATCACCGTCCTGGATGACCAGCTCAAAATTGTTATATACATTTTAGACATGCTCACTAGGATTTATAAGGTCATCATAGTTATCCAAGGTTATCTTTATGGAGATATACCCCTTTATCATATGGGTATATAAGACTCGTTTGGATAAAAGATATTCCTTTATCTTATGAGTACTGCTGGTCTCATTTTGGTGGTGTTGACTAGTTATACTGCTTTCAAACTTTTGCCTAATGAACTCTAGGGACCTAGAGGATTTTGGCAAGGAATGGTGAGACTGATGGCTAATTTCTTTCCCACGATGGCCAGAGGGATTATGTTTAGAGTGATTACTTATTGGGAGAGTTTCACATCGATGTGAACGACCCCTAAGGAGGTTAGGGGATCGGCTATGTGGAATGCTCTCCATGTCATTTTCCATGCCTTTTCTGGAAAAGACAATTATCTTTTAGCAAAGAGGACAACTCATGGTTGAGAAAATAGTATAAAAAATAAGCCACATCATATACTAAGGCTTACTGAGGTGACAAGTTTTGGCATTGCCCCTAGGATGCAAAAATAGCTTGGATAAGGGCTTGCACCTGATTGATGAGTTTCTAAAACTCTGAAGGAGTTGGTGAAGCATACATGCCAACTGCTTCAGAAAGGTCCATAACACATCCCATCCCATGAGTTTTTTAATTACTTGTCATTAATATTGGTTTAGGGTGTAAAAACCAGCTTTCAAAAGTAGTTGATGGCTTTTGGTTTCTCATAGACAACGTTAATTGACGATCTCTAAAAATTCAATATGCTCAAGAATAAGGTTTTAGTGTTTAGATAGTAGATGATCATACATTCACAATAATATTTCATTCCTACAAATTGGAAGAACAGAGTGTTGGTGGTTGAGGTCTCAGTTCTTACAAAACAGATTTTTATGGAGTTTTAGGACTCTTTGATGATTAAGTCAGTAACTTTATAGCAAGGGATTGTAATAAATAAAGAAATAAACATTTAACTCTAAAAGAAAAAATGTTTTCTCTTGGTCTTTTTATGATAAAAGCTTTGAGAATAAATGATAAGAAAATAAAGATCGTGATCCATTTACCTAGATGGTTTAGAGGGTACTTTAGCCTTTGTATCGTGTCCCTTCTCTCAAAAGGCCTAAAAGTCTTTTCCTCCAAAATATTTTAATAAGGAAAAAAAATCATTTATATCATCATTAATGCTGATGAAAATATCTCTTACACAATATTAATGTTGATGGAAATTATTTATTTACATCAATGGTGCTAATGGATAAACAATAGAGCTATACTACTTTTATATCTTATTTGGTATGCTACATTAATGTTAATGGAAATATCCATCTCATAGCATTAATGTCGATTGAAATACAACCGACTCTTAAAGGATTTTCATACACTTAGGGGTGTAGGGAAATGACTACCCTAAACGCTTAGCATTAAGAGTCTAATGGATAACCTCGCGACCCACCATAAGGCTAACAATGACCATCAACTTCATGTTTGGATCTAGAATTATTCTAAATCAAGGATGTTGAGTCTAGTGTCTCGCTAGGCATAATTGGGCTCAACGCATAGTCGAGCCTAAAAAAACTGAGTCTGACATCATATCAAGCCCATAAGTGCTTGGGCTCGCCACGTGACCGAGCCTAAGAAAGTTGGGTATGGTAACTTACTAGACTCATAAGCACTTGAGCTCAACATGTAGCTAAACTCAATGGAATTGGGTCTAGTATCTCACTAAACCCACAAGCACTTGAGCTAGCCGAGCTCAATAAAGTTAGATCTGGTATCTAATTATACCGTTAAGCGTTTGGGTTCAACACGTATCTTAGTCCAATGAAGTTGGGTCTGGTATTTCTAACCCACAAGTGTTTGAGCTCAAAACATGGCTGAATTCAAGGATTTAAGGTTCTCATTTTATCTGTGGTCTTTTCATTTATAGCTTTTTCAAGGAAAAAGGGTTTATATAAAAAATGTTGATTCATCGGTTATAATTTAATATAACAAGACTATTTTTATCTTCAAAAATATCTTGAATCATTTTATCTATATTAATGCATTTTAAAAAATATTTTTTGAAGCATAATTCAAGCCCCAAATAATAAATATAATATGAAAAATAAACTTATGAAAACAATTATTTTACAATCTTGTCTAAAATAAGAGTTATTTTGCTCAATAAATAAAATAAGAGCTAGAAATATTGTATTTAATTTAAGAGAGTAAGATTATATATAGTGGTATTCCTATAGTCTAGAGCACACAAGATTCCCACCTCTCCTTCCACACTTTTTTTAAACAAGGATAAGAAAACTTCCTTCATTCCTTCCTTCCTTTCGTTATCCATCGTATTTCCCTCTCCTTAGGGTCTTTCTCCATTTTCTTCTTCACTGAATGACCAAGAAATCTACTTTTGAACATTGAATTACAAAAACACAAGAGATATGCCACTCTCTGCTATAAATCAATTTTGCTATCCCACCCCATCGCTTGTCAAGACCAAAACCCCCACTTCTTTAAAATGCAGTTTCCTCTCAAAAAGCCCACCTTTTCCCCTCACAAAAACAACCCCTTTAACCCTCAACAGAAACCAAAAGTTCAGCCTTTCCATTGTGGCAATGAGCATGGAAGCTGGGGTTGGTGTTATGGGAACTAAACTTGGAATGATGAGTTACTTTGAGCCTAATGGGAAAGTGGTTCCAGTTACCGTGGTTGGTTTTAGAGAAGGAAATATCGTGACCCAAATTAAGACTGATGCTACTGATGGGTATGATGCAGTTCAAGTTGGGTATAGGAGGGTTAGGGATAAAAAGCTGACTAAACCTGAAATGGGTCATTTGGAGAAGGCTGGAGTTATACCTATGAGGCATTTGCAGGAGTTTAGGCTACAAGGTCTTGATGGGTTTGAGGTTGGACAGAAGTTGTTGTTTGAGGAGCTCTTCAAGGAGGGTGATCTTGTTGATGTCGCCGGGACCACCATTGGCAAGGGTTTTCAAGGTTTGTTTTCTAGTTCCCCCCTTTTTTCCCTTTTTTGGTTTGGGTTTATTTCGTTCTTGATGTTGAAATTTTAATGGTCTGTTTGGTGTTTGATTGTGTGCTCTGACATACTGATTTATTTAATATATAAGTTGGAAGAGAACTCAAATGGCGGGCTTTTGGTTATGTTTAGACAACAATTTTAAAAATGATTTGATGGGATTTTCCGTCGTACTTTTGTTTGAAATATTGAGTTAATGGACTGTGGGGATTGAGAAACTACATAGAGTATTGTGATTTCAGGAAATCCTGAAATAGTGATGAGTTGCAGTTTAATGGGGTAATCGGTGCCACTGTAGATAAATGTGTGATGAGGGATGACATGCAGTGCTAAGAAGTTATAGTTTGGATTTTTGTTTGCTGGAACAAGTTAATGTGATTTAACTCCCAAGATTTTTGTCTCTAGCCACAACAGCTATGTCACCCTTGATCAATTTTGCACTCCAAACTGATAAATCTGTGCAGTCAGACTGCTGCATCATAGCAATGTCACATATTCGTGATGGTATCATTGTTCCTATCCAATAATTTCTCATTCTTCATTAATCTATCAGAAAAGTGCATATTCCTTTTGTCATCAGAGTGATTGTGAATCAGGAGGAGAACTGGGGACTTTATGGTGTTATAACGGGATAATTCTAAGAGATAATAAATGTAAAATTTTGACTATAATTTTTAGATGACAATGTGAATACAAGGAAGCTAATTTGTTTCTCGCTTTCTAAATGCGTGCACACACGGATAGATAGAATGATAGATGTCGGTTATTTGATTCTATATTGTAAAGATGTTCAAGTCGTAGTGGGTGTATTAACCTAATGTATGATACCAAAAAGTTTGATGAACAGTAGGGCAGTTGGGAGATATGTCATCAGCTTCTACCTCCTGCTGTTGGATTTTTGTCTACTGATCGTGACTGTTTCAGACTCCTTGAGTTCATTTGTTAACCCGCATCGGATAGAAAGATCACATCCAGTCGCTTGAATTCACCAATGCATCTTTCATTCGTCTTTCAGTTGCTTCAACCTGCTTAAATGGGTAGCTTTAAAGTAGTTTTTTTCTACTTTATATGGGTGGTTGGACACAGTTCTTATGCACCCTGAAATGATCGTCTCCAGTATTCTTAGATATGCAAGATAATCATATTTACCCACTGAACATTCTTCAGTGTATTATACGGGGGCTTTTTTAAAAGGCTTCACTTGCTTCTACTGCTTAAGTGTTTCAAGATTAATTTGCTATGCCTTTCATTTAATTTGAAGAAACTCTTGAGATAAAAGTGTCCCTCAGAAGGCAGATTTGAAGCTTACAAGCGTGTTGGTATCAAAACTATTGACAACAATTTTTTTGGAATTCGTTGTCCTTCCTTTGCAGTGTTGTAGAATGATAACTGGTTTGGGGAGTAAACTTTTCATCAGCTCATTTCCCTGGTTCTACCTTGGAGTGGGGCCAGCTTTTATTAATGGGATTCTTGAAAGTTTCCCTGCTTGCTAGTGTGGTTTATTATGATATCCACTAAATTAACCCCAGCTGTAGTGAATTCGAGTTAATCAAGGCATAAGTAGTATGATCTTTAATAATAATATATATATAAAAAAACCTCTAAATGAAGCATTTCCTCCCTTGAATCAGTACTTACAAGAATGTGTATATGCGTCCTTACTTGGTGTAGTAATGCAGGTTTGTTGGGAAAATGTGACAGTCTTTTGTAAATGGTAGCAGTCATAGTAAATTGGTGTCCTAAACTTGCAATGTTATAACTTATAACGAGCTCATGGTTTGTGATACACATTCTGTTAGGCCTCTGCTTAAGATTGGTGCTGGCTGCTGTTACTTTTTGCACTGTCCATAGTACTGTGGTTGCCATCTTTTACTGTATCATGTTTGTATAGTCTACTAGTGATCAATTTTAGTTTTGTTTTCCAGTCTCTTTTCATTCATTTGAGCAGTGTGTTTCTGATGTACTGATAATTTAAAATTCCTTTCAAGCTAATATCCGTTTCCTTCCTTCTTTTTCCCAATTTCACTCAGGTGGTATTAAGCGTCACAATTTCAAAAGGGGTCCGATGAGCCATGGCTCCAAGAGTCATAGAGCTTTGGGATCCATTGGTGCTGGAACAACACCAGGTCGTGTATACAAGGGGAAGAAGATGCCTGGCAGGATGGGCGGGACAAAGACAAAGATCAGAAAGCTCAAGATTGTAAAGATTGATAATGATCTTCGTGTTGTGATGATCAAAGGTGCCCTCCCTGGTAAGCCAGGGAACCTTCTACGAATTGCACCAGCTAAGATTGTTGGTAAAAACATACCAAAGAGTTAGCTCTCCCTGTAATTTTTCGTTAATGCATTGCCAATGACAGAAGCCAATGCAACTTTCTTTTGCCTGTTAACATCATTCGGTGCTTCCTTGGGTATTTGCTTTGAATTCACAATTTTGAAACGCCTCAGAGAAGGATGTTTCCTGACTATCAACGCTATTTTGAGATGATAACCCCTTGTTTCTACTATCGTGTGAGGGTAATCAAGTTACCTGAATTCAAAATTGTAGTCTTGCCAACATTTTTTTTATAACTGCACATGGAGGATTGGAATGACAAAAATGTTTACATTTGGGAAGAAAGGCCACTCTTCATTCCTACTGATCATCAACAATTTAGACAGGTAGTTTACAGGAAAGCCTGGTTTCAACTGTGATGTCGCGCCAGCCGAAGGGGAATCTTTAAGATCAACGGGGTGCGGTAGGTTTATTATTTTCTGCCCCTCTTGTGTAAGAGGGAAATAAAGAATGCTGTACCTTCCCTCCAGGTAATACTACGTTTTTTTTACACTTTTTAACCCGCGTTACCCCGGCAGGCAGGAACCTTAAAAAAAAAACCATAGAGATGTTAGAACGTTAAGAATTTGATATATAATAGAAAAAATCTTTTTAAAATATTAGAGGAGATGGTTTATTTTTAAAAAAATATTAAAAAGTTGATAGATTAGATTGACCCGGGTCACTTATATATTAATTTGTGATTTATTAATTTGTGATTTGGTGTATGAACTCATTCTATATAATCTAAATGAAATAAATTATAAATTTTAATTTTAATTAATTAAATATTCAAGGCTTTAAAAAAAAACCTCATTTAAAAAAAAGATCCTAGAAAAATACTCAAGCAAATTTAGATTAGTAGCTTGTGCTATGCTGTAACTTGGACCGGGACCGAATTGATTTTAACAAAAAAAAAAAATGATCAAGTGATGATAACATAAATTTACATCAAAACTATTCTAAATACTTATTTATTTCATACTTTTTAACCAAATATATTTATGTTTCTTTTAGGTATATATAAGATAATAACCAGATGGAAAACACTTTCCAATCAAAGAAAAATTTAGCTTGGTTTCCAGAAAAGTGTTTTCCTGAAAAATTTGGGTGGAAAACACTTTTTGGAAGTTGTGAAAAAATTAGAAATGTCATATTATTTGTTGATTATATCAAATTTGATCCTTAAACTTTTGATTGTTATATATATTTTGTTTTGAATATTTATTTTTCAATTTCATCTCTTAAAATTTAATTTTTATATTAACTTTGGTCCTCATTTTTATAATTGTTATTTGCTTTTTCCTTATCATTTTTTTATTGAAATTTTTTATATTTCAAATTTGGTCCAAATTCTTTTGATTGTTACTTATTTTATTTGAAATAATTTATGAAATGTTAATTATTATTATTTTAATTTCTTCATCTTTCATTTTTTTTATTTTTTAGATTTGATATCTATTATTTTGATTATTATTTATTTTATTTGAGATAATTTATGAAATTATATTTTTTTTCAATTTCATTCTCATTCAACTTTTTAATTTGTAAGATTTGTTCCTCATTATTTTAATAAACTTGAAAAAAATTAAATATTAATAAGTTATTTTCCAGCTCATTTTCCATAACATAACCAAATACTGAAAAATATTTTTCAATTTATGTTTCATTACACTACTAAATATTAAAAAATTATTTACTTTAATAAAAGATTACTTTCTAAAACAAAACTGAAATTATCTTAGTCTTCACAATGTCTATCGTCATTAAAAAAAATTTAATCCAAATCCTGTACGGTTGATCTTTCCATATCATTTGTTTCTTGTAACTAATGAAGTTATTTGAATAATAGCAATATCTTATTTCAAATCTGAATAAATAGTGATGTGATTGTAATTTTTTAGATTAAAGAATTAAAGATTACTTATTACTAGTTTTTTACACTTGCTATAGGTTAACTTTTTTTTCATTTTTTTAAAAAAATAACGATGTTAGAAAGTAAAAAATTCTACATTTATCGAAACACTTTTAAAATATTTAAATGATAACATATTAAATATCATATTTTCTTTTAAAAAATTAAGACGTAAATATATTAAACCTGGCTAGACAAATTATGGTTAATTTGTAAAAATTATGATTTTAAGATGTGAAATCATGATAAAACTATGAACCCATATCAAAACATATTAAAAAACTCAATTATAATGAATCAAAAATCAAATGTTGTAAGTAAGGAAAAAAATTAAATTAAAAAAACAACCTAAAAAAAGATGATGCAACGCTATAGATTGTGCAAGATTTTCCCAAATGTTAGAAGAAAATAGTGCAAGATTTCCCCAAATGTTAGAAGAAAATAGTTCAGGTGATAGTAGGATTTTCTAAGAAGTAAAAATTTTTCGAGACTCGATTCATTGAATCGACTAGATTTAATAGTTTGGTTAATTTAATAATAATAATAATAATAATAATAATAATATATAACAACTATAATTTAATAATATGAAAAACCAAGTAATCCCGAGCAAATATTCTAAACCTGAGTTAATTTTTTAAATTCACAATCCATGAAATCATGAACTGAATTCAATTAAGAAGTGCAATTCTCAACTAATTTAATATCGAAAGATGAAATAAATAAAAAAAACTCTTTATTTAAAAGATTTAGTATCAAATTAGAAAGAAAAAAAATAGAGGGTGAAATTAAAAAAATCAAATAAAAAAACTATCTCAAATAAAAAAAATAGCAATCAAAATAATGATGACTAAATCTAAGAGACTAAAAATTAAAGAATGATGAAATTGAGAAAAAAATTAATTTTTAAAATTAATCACAATAAAAAAAAAGAATAAGAAAAGAAGAGACCAAATCAAAAGAAAAAAAACTTGAAGGGCTAGTCTGCATATTTGGAGGGCCAAATGCAAATTTCTAAAAGGAGGGGAAAAATGGAAGAAGAAAAGAAAGTTGTTAGCATCAAATCAGAGGTTTGTTAACCATATATGCTACTTAGCGAGGAAGAGGATGTGGAGACAAAATGAATGACATGGTGGAACAACGGTTTTGGTCATTAGAGATAGTTGTATGTATCACTCAAAAACATCAGAGTAACTAACAAGTGCACACATGTGTTAACAACATTTATGATTTTATTTATTTATTTATCAAAATATCACATTTTATTTAGGATCAAATAATTATTATGAAAAAACTATTGTGAAATAATGAAGAAGCCCTTCCAGTCAATCTTCGATAATCTTAATTTTAAAGGAAATGAAATCATTAGAACGTGCATCAAAAAATAAAATATTAAAAAATCTTCTAGAATATAGTTAAGCATTTTTTAAGGGTAATTAAGTAATTTAATCATAAAAAAATTATGGAATGATCAAGATGCCTCTAAATAATTATAAAATGATAATTGTATCTTGTGAAATTATTATTGTACCCTAAAAAGATAACTCTTTGTGATTTTTTTAATGGTAAAAACATAAATTCATTGTTTCAATTCAGCCTATTGTACAATAATTTTTCTCTATTAATTTAAGTATTCCTTTGAAACTTATAGGGGAAAAAATAAGAAAGTAAAATTTGTTGTCTAATACAAAATTAGTAAAATCTTTGGACTCAAATGTACTTATAAGTTTGCGTATGATAAATATATGTGATCGTGTGAGTACATTACCCTTATTAAAATTATGAATACATCAAAACTCAGCTAGACTCATTTGCAACTTTTTATTTTTTTTAATTAATATGGGTGTTCGGACCAACTTACACGTACCTCGATTAATCCCATGAGCCCTGAAGTTAACGATTATATAAGCCTTTATTGGCCCCGAGATTTGTGGGACTCGACCTAATGACATCTAAAGAGCAAACTTAGAGTCTAATCAGTGATTAGTTGCAAAGGGAAAAACATAAGATAATAAAATTTAATGTTTATTTAAAGATTTGTTTGCATAATTAGAAAATGTAAGAACCAAAATGTACTAGCAAGTTTTTGTAATCAAAAATTGAATTTTAAAGTAAAGAATATGTAACGAAAATATTTAGGTTATAGAGAATTATTTTGCATTGTTATTAAATATAATATATCAGATCAACCTTAAAACCTCTTGATCCGACTCTGTCTAATTCATATTTAATATCAAACTATGTAGAAGTTATCCAGACATGACTCAGTCGACTTGGGTAGTCCAAAAACAACCTGACTAGCTTGAAAAAAAAATTGAAGTATGAAATTGAGAAAAAAAAGAAATTAACAAAAACAATTCTTGTAACTCTTTGTGTAGTTTGTTTTTAAAATTAAACAATGTAAAAATTGTCTCGACATGATCTAGTTGATATGGTTAGTTCAGAGGTAACCCGAATAATTGTTAAAAAAAATTTGAGGAAAATTTTTTTTAAATGAAATCGAAAGACAAATAAAGAAGGGTTGAATTGAAAAATAAAGCTTCATAAAAAAATACAAATTTATTAAAAAATAATGAAATTAAAAAAAAATAAAATGGAAAGGAAAATTAAAAAAAAAAGTTGAATTGGAAAAAAAATGGAGTTGATTGTTAAAATAAATTCATAAATACTCTTAGTTTATGGTATGTTTAGAAGTATTGTAGATATTATTTTTTAAAGTATTTTAATTTAAAAATATATTAAAATAATTTTTTTAAAAAAATTTAATTTTGATATTAATTTATTAAAATATCAAAAATATTAATTTAAAAATAAAAAAATTTATGGTGATATTGCAATAACAAACAAAGCGTTTTTTACATGAGTTGAAAAGTTGAAAGTTTAATAAAATAGCCCAGGTCAAACTCGTCCATCTTCCATTAGGCTCTCCACTTTTTTTTTTAAAACAAATACAGAAGCCGCCGCCTGGCTCCATCACACACAGACACAGTTAACTCACTGCTTTCGCGGATTCGCTAAGCAACTGAAAGAACACACACACACAGTGTAGGCGTACACTCACCTCGCCGCTGCACTACTGATTTATTCGAAAATTGTAATGCACTGAAGAATGGGAATTCCAGCATTCTATAGATGGTTAACGGAGAAGTATCCGCTTATAACTGCCGACGTCATGGAAGAAACGCCGCTTTTAATCAACGGCGTTTCTGTCCCACTCGACACTTCCTGCCCTAACCCTAACGGTATCGAGTTCGACAATCTCTATCTTGACATGAATGGAATCATTCACCCTTGTTTCCATCCCGAAGGACTGGTATTTTTCTTTTTTTCTTCATTCCTTTTTTCATTAATTACATGCTCTTTTACTTTAATTATTTATTTATTTTTTGTGTGTAATTAACAACAGCCGCCTCCGACTACATACGAGGAGGTTTTCGCTGCGGTTTTCAAGTACATTGATAGGATCTTCTCCATTGTCAGGCCTCGAAAACTCCTTTTCATGGCTATTGGTAATTCTTTGGAATCGGATACATACAGATTGTTGTTGTTGTTGTTGTTGTCGTCATGATGTTCTTAAATTTATTTGTTGTAATAATATTGATTACTTTAAACACAGATGGTGTTGCTCCACGAGCTAAGATGAATCAGCAGCGGTCGAGGCGTTTTAGGGCTGCTAGAGATGCTGCTGATCAAGTGAGAGAGTCTTTGTAAATTAGTTGTTCAGCATTTTAAGATACTTAGGGTTTTGTCCTTTTCTTTTGGAGAAAAATGAAAATTGAGGTTTTGTTTGCGCTCAGGCCTTATCTATAGAGACGGATGGTGGGATTGTCCCTGAATCAGAAGAAGGGAACTTGGAGCAGGTGAAGAAACTTGACTCGAATGTAATTACACCTGGAACTGAGTTTATGGATTTGTTGTCGTCGGCTCTTCATTATTACATACGCTTGAGGATGAAAGAGGATTTGGGATGGCGAGGAATAAAGGTAAATGAAAATTTACGAGCATGGGTCCCCTCCCTATCTCCCTTTCTATCACTTACCTTACAAGTGAGAGCATGTGATTCTTGTTAGGTCATTCTTTCTGATGCTAACGTGGCCGGTGAAGGAGAGCATAAGATAATGTCATACATCCGCTTGCAAAGGAATCTACCGGGTTTTGATCCAAATACACGGCATTGTTTATATGGATTGGTAAATTCCTTTGTTTGTCTATGTTTAAAATGAGTTTGACTTGATTCCTGGCTGGTCCTATAATTCCTTCGTATCATATGTGTTATTTTAGGATGCGGATTTGATTATGCTCGCGTTGGCTTCTCATGAAATTCATTTCTCGATTCTGAGAGAGGTTTTGAACTGAACTTCTTGATTAAATTGTATTATACATGCTATTAGATGTTCTCACAATGATGTGGAAGAACACATTCTGGCTGTATCTTACCTCTTTGCTGGGCAGGATCTTGGAAATGCAAGCACAGGCGGTAAATCTTTGAAAGAAAAACATAGACTAATGAAGCGCCGAAAATTAAATGGGGATTCAGAGCAAGTAGGAAAGTTTGCTGAGAATATAGAAAACCATATCTCGGGGATGAAGTTTCAGGTGATTATTTCTCTATTGTTGTTTGACTTTCTTCATGACCTAATGTCTCGAGTTTAACCCTTAGAATTGTTCTTGCCTCGCAGTTTAGCAAAATGAACTGCAAAAATGAGGCTACTTTTTTCATTTATTTTCTTTCCCTAGTGAATGAGAAACACACCAAGGAGTTTATAGAAATGAAAAGCCTATGTAGATGGTCACATATTACCTGTGCAGGTTAGATAAGCAACTGGTGGTTTTAGAGCATGGAATCATTAACCAGATGTCACAAAAACAGTCATTATGAAAGTACCTAACAATAGGTAAATTAGAGCATGAGTTAGTTTTACCTAGAACAGAAACTGTTGATTTAGAAACATAATGTTTGAAGGAGAACTAATTTGAGCTAACTCTTTTATTTCAGTTTTTCTTTATATGAATGGTGTATTGTGATATTGTTGTAATCAGTATTCTAATTTTTATTTCTTTAAAGTTTCTCACCAAATTCTTGACTTCATTCTATTACAGTTTCTCAATGTTTGGATCTTGAGGGAGTATTTAGCATATGATTTGAGAATACCAGACACAACATTGAAAGTAGACCTGGAGCGTGTGATTGATGATTTTGTCTTCATGTGTTTGTTTGTTGGAAATGATTTTCTGCCACACATACCATCACTGGAGATATCCGAGGTTGAGGAATTTAACAACCCTTTTGTTCTTTTAGATAACAAGATTTTTGCTTTGGAGTTGTTACTTTTATTCGTATATTGGTACCCTTGATCATGTATCTGCGTCTCACTGATACGTAAGTAGTGCATTGAACCTTTGTGATTTCTGTATATATGCCAAAAAGACAGACAATGGTGTTGCTATTGAATCTATCTTTAATGATGCAGATAAAAAAAAAGCAGAAGGTTCATTGTTTTTTTAATGTGATTCTGTAGACAAGGGTATTTTTGTAATTTCCATATTCTGTAAATTATCTATGTCTAGGCTCTTATTTTACATTTTAGTGAGGTCTTGGTCTCTAATTTTTTTTTTGATGAATATTCTTTAATTAATTGAGTTTAATATAGGAATTTATCTTTTCTTAGTTTAGAGTCTAAGCCCTTGTTGGATTATGAATCCATTCAAGTAAAGCTTTAGGAGTGTGTTGAGTGTAAAAATAATTGGGCTTCTAATGCTTTATTTTGATAATGCAATATTGTTGAAGAATTTCTAGCAATTGTGCTTTGTGATTGTGTGATACAATCTCCACTAAGTGTGACTACAAGGTGTCTGATGCAGAGAAAATCCTATAAGGTTTATTTTTTTAAAGGCTAGGACTTGAATTTATTTCGGGCTTTGCTTTTAGTATTTAAGGGCTGCTACTGCTCCAATAAATTATGATTTGATTTTTTGAGATGTTTAGAAGAAAGTCTCATTTTGTTCTGGCCATGCAGTTCTGATAACCAGCCTTTGGGTGTGTTCGATATCTTTTGCGTTTTTATCCTATGTTAGTGTAACTCCATGAAACTTTCTTTACATCCTTTTACAATTCCAGCAATCAATCGTCCTTGTTGTAACCATCAAACAACCTTCATTGACTTCCTAAACATCCACACATTCATAAGTCAATCCTACAACTATTAGCCACTAAAATATCAACCATTTCCCCAAAATCCCTATTCATGTAACTGTAAACAGCCCCTCAGAACAGCCATAAGCTATCCTGCAACACTTAAGATATCATTCTTGTCTGATGGTTCTCTTTCAAATATTGCAAAGTTAAGTAGTGGTTAATGGCATCAATTATTGACACTGGAGAATCGTGCGTTTGACATATTACCATGTTGGAGAGCTAACACATTCATTTTTATAGAGCTTTTAGCTAATCTGTATAATATCATTGAATATGACTTGTGAACTTAATCCTTGTTTAATGCAGTTAATTAAAAGAGATTAGGTGCTAGAAGATAGTATGGGAAAGTTTTGAAATGATTTTATTGAGTGTTAGGCTTGTAGGATCTTTGGTGATTTCAGGAGCTAGAGCTAACTGTAGATTTGATTTGTGGTTGAAATGAAAGGGAAAAGGTGTAGGAAACTACTAGCCTTGCACTGGTATTGATGAAAAATAACTCTTTAAGGAAGCCTCATGCTATCAGGGTGGCGTGTAAATAAAGACCCCCCCCCCCCTAATTTTACCCATTTCACAGCATAGAACTTAAACTTTAGTTTATTTTTAATCAAATCTTATATTGGCCCACTCAAAATTATGCGTATTCTATTTAAGTCCTCACTCATTCTATAACTTGCAACCCCCCTATATATATAAGAAAATTTGTCCACCCCTCTGACATTGCTTTCAATTCAAGCAAATGTCTCCAACATCATTCATAAAATTTGCTTTGGAATTTGGAGACTAGAAGCCTATTTATAGACTTGAAAATAGTTCTATGCTTATGAGACTTGGTTTCGTAATAATAAAATGTAATTATTCCTGTGTATTCATAAATCTAAGGAAAGACAAATAATTCATCTATTACAGAATCAACTTTACTAACAATATGTAGCCCAAATCAACATTGAAAGTAGCTTAATGGAACTAGTTTCACTCTCCCATCAAACAGAAGCCTGAAGTTTATGAATTTGCCTCACATGCTCTGCCCATTTTAAGTTGATGCCAATCATTAAATTTCTATTCTCATGCTGAATCCCATATTTGTATTTTTGTGGCTTTATTCATTGTTTAACTAATGTTTTCCAACTTTGATAGGGGGCTATCGATTTGCTCATGACAGTTTACAAAAAGGAATTTGCTCAGATGGGTGGTTACCTAACAAATTCTTTTGAGGTGAAGAACTAGACACTTGTGTTTTTCAATTTGTGGTAACATGTCACAGAGAATGGATGATTTGTTGTTTACTTTATTTTTGAATCTAAGCTACAACAAAAATTCATTTTTTATGGGATATTAGTTTCCAGCTTGTGGCATTGCAAATTAAAATTTTAAAACTTTTAAAATTATCAGTTCAATTTAAATAATTAATAATAATTGTCACCAATTTCAATTTTCATTCGTCACAAAAATTTCACTTTCACTTACATTCATGTGTAGTATAAATCTTTTTGTTGTCAATGTAATATAATGAGCTAGATGTTGCTTACATGATTACATTTAAATGAGAAAATAGAAGACATTGATAAAGTTGATAAATTTAATGAACTAATGAATGGAGCCCATACAATGGATGCAATTAAAGAATTTATTAAATGCTATATAAAATTTTATGATCTAATTGAAATTTGTCTTTAAAAGCTCAATTATGTTGAAGGCTAAAGTCGAAGGGCTAACTAACCAAACCTAAATTGAAGAACTGAATTATTCCTCTTCTTGCACACCTAAAATATAACTCTCCTTGATGTGTCAAGTAACAGTCATCCAGCCTCATTCTGCAGACCAATTCCAAATAACAGTGATTAAGGTGTAATTTTTTCTATATACTGTCTCAACCAAACAAGAAAAGAAAAGGAGAAGGCATCATTAGCTGATGCGTGGAGAGAGAAGAGGCAACATAAACCTCCACTATCCAACTTTAATGCTTGTATAGTTCATATTTGCTGATGCAGATGCTTAGTCTTTCTATGATGTGGCTTGTTAACCAATACTTGAGATATTGAGCACATAAATATATTTCTTCCTCTGCTATTTCTTGCTAACTTATTACAATTATCTTTTACTACCTTTCACATGTTTTCTTTTATTTCTAACTTTAATTGGTCTGGATGCCTCAAATATTGAGATAGTAATGCAAAGTATAAAACACTTTTTGTACTAGCTGATTCACTAACAAATTTGGCATATATAATACAAGAAAGTTTTTAGGTCAAGGTGATGTGGCTTTTAGCACTCATGTGACTTACCCTTAATGAAATAAACAAGTTAGTAGAGCACTTATCATAAATATATCAAATCAGTTAAAAAGGTAACTAGCATCTCAAGCATTATTCTTGGATTATTTCTTAATAGAATGATATGGAGCAAGAGCAAGGTGATTTTTGTACAGGACACCCATTATTCAGTCAGTTTTCTACAAGAAACTTGAATTTAGGATGAGAGACCATTGAAAAGAAGCTTCCAAATTTTTTTAGAGGGCTTGATAATTTTTAATGGAAGTAAAGCTCAGTACAGAAGACACTGTTATTTAGGGTTTCTTGCTCTAATTTCTTCAGTACTATTTAACAATATACAATTTTTTTTATATAATTTGCTGTTTATATTGTTTTAGGCTGTTGAAGAACTGTTATGAAAATTGTGGTCTTTCAATTCACTTGACCTTCTTAACTGTCATTGTTTTCTTAATTAATTGGTAGATTCATCTTAATCGAAGTGAAGATGAATGAAACTGTTGAAGGCACTCTGCTATTTATGGTCTATCACTGCAATTGCTTTAAAAATGTCAACTGCCATTAAAATAATTGATATAGTTTGTTTATTAATTAATTGTTGTAGATTGTTGAAGATCTAATCTGAAAATTGTAGCCTTCAAATTCACTTGACATCTTTGTTTTCTTGTCTCAATTTGTTTTCTTATTTATTTGGTAGATAAACCTGATTCGCGTGGAGCACTTTGTACAAGCTCTAGGTTCTCATGAAAGCGCAATCTTTAGAAGACGCAACCAGGTATCATTAAATGACTTGTTTCTTTTCCTTTTTTTTGTGGCGTACTTTTTCTAAAGTTTCTCATATGCAAAATAGAAGCAATGGGTTCAAACTACAAGATTGCAATTCTAATTTGTTCGTGAAAAAAATCAAGGAATTGGGAGGGCTGCCATTCCTAGTTCTTGCTTTTTTTTTTGTCTCCATTTTGGCATTTTTCTTCATGCAAGTAGTCGTCTATTGTTTGCTAATTTACTAGTATATTAGTGATTTGTTCATAGTGTTCTTGCATTCACATCACAACAAAAGCCCGTAGAGATACAAATCACAGATATTTTTAAATATCCTCCATATCAGTATTAAGCTTATATCTAATATAGTTACTGTTCAATATTGTATTAAACATGCCATAAAAAATAGGCTTACCTTTCTACACATTCTTGATGTGGAGGGATAATGACATAAACACAAAAGGATGTGTTTAGGCCAAATGAGGGTACACTTGGCAACACTATCAGAGTCAGATTTACATTTTTACAATGACATATATGCAATGATATAATTTTTGGGTTAAAATCTTAAGAACCTGAATTTTTATTGAAAATATTCCCTTTGTTGATTGATTTTTGTGGATGACTATTTTATTGGTACAATTGACATACATGTCCTGTACGTTCCAAATGACTAATCAGTGGAGGATTTAGAATGAATTCTAGGATTAAAATTTGAATGTTCAATATTTTTGTTACTTTTTAAGGTTTTTATATTTTTTAGTTAAGTAGTCAAAGTTGCTTTTATTGGGAATTTGGTTCAATTTTCTTTTTGCATGGTTCTTCTAAGTTTTATTTTTCCCATTCCTATTGGGTTTGAGTTTGCTACTTTCTATTTGCTTTGGAGCCTTTGTATAGTACCCTAGTTAGAGATTCAAGTTGAGCTATGACTATTTAATTGATCAAATAAATTAAATCTGGTGATTAGTTCTTCCTTGGTTCTTTGTGTTGCTTCCTTTATCACTAGGTTTTGTGTTGATTAGCCACTAAAATTTATTTGATTGTCTTTTAGAGGACAACAGCATTGACATTTTGGTAATCATACTACCTAGCAACTTGATGATGTAGTTTTTAGACTTTAAAACCAAAATGTATTTTGTGTGATAAAATTTCATGGTCAATAAAAAGAATTTGATTTTCTGAATGTACTCTTCCAATGTAATGGATCTGTTCATATCATTTTTGTTGCCTTACTGATTTGCCTATTGCAATTATATATGCATTATTCATCATAAATGTGTCGCTTTTTAATGTCTACTGTACCTTTTCCTACTTCTTAAATATGTTTCTTTCTGGTATTCAGTCATTGTGTTTTAGGAACTGCATACAGAATCAATATCCCTATTATGTTGGTATCCTGGATTAATAAATCCTACCGTGTCTGTATTTCACATGATATGTGTTTTGCCCAATAGCTAGGATCTTGAGATAGTAATTCTAAGCAACATCCATTGTCAGATGCAAAAAGAAAGAGAGATACGTTTCCAACGCATATCAAAACGCCAGCAAGCATTTCATTCATCAAAATCATTGTTTGATGATGGTGTATCTGAAAGTTGCAAATCTTCTGTGAAGCTGGAAACGGCTCCTCTCAGTCAAAATCGACAAAATGTGAGTACTTTGTTTACATAATTTAAATATTGTTGCAGTTTCATTTCACGTCTCATGGGATATTTTTTTCTTGATAAGCAACTGGGAGTTTAATGTATTTTTATTATCATTATTGCAGCCCCGAAGCATGGCCATTAAGGAATCAAACCACTTCTCCTCCAATGGCACAAGTGCTGTAGTTGACAAGGTCTGTGGTTAAGTTTGTATATCTTGCCTTGAGCTATGCAAGGTAATATAGGTTTCCTGGTTTTTCTGATTTATTTGTGGTTCTTACAGATTAAATTGGGAGATGAGGGTTGGAAGGAAAGATACTACTCAGAAAAGTTTGAGGCAAAGAGTGAAGATGAGCGTGATACCATTAGGAGACATGCGGTACTTGGTTTAATGTTACTGTTTTCTATTGTAGGAGTGGTATGTGCAGTACTTCACATGTAAAAACTGGTCTCCAGTGTGACTGCCCCTTGAAAGATAATGTTTTGGGTTCGACAAGACGACGCCAACCCAGAACCATGAGGCCCCAAAATACACAGTCACCAATTTGATGCCATAGACAGATTTGGAAACCAAACACACCCAATGCCAGAGTTTTGGAGAAACAACTACAGGCTTTTTCCAAACCATGGTTTTGGAAAGAAATGCAAACAAGACTCTATATCACATAAATGCCTTTAGGTTTCATTCTTGTTTTGACTACAAGGAAATGATTCTTCTATCATTATTGCCAACTTACTGGCTTCTTCTCACTCCCTTTCCCCCTCCACTTGTACCTTCTGTTTCTATCCTGCATAGCTTTTAAATTTGTTCTAATTGGGTTGGGTTGTAAATTTACAGTGTTGCAATTCCTGCAGGTTTTCAAATATGTAGAAGGGATTTGTTGGGTCATGCATTACTACTACGAAGGAGTCTGCTCCTGGCAATGGTATGTGGTCCATTCTCTTATGCTATTGTAAATTTAAGTTATAATTACCTCTCTTTTTATTGACTTGTTGTCTTCAAAGAGTTCAAATGTTGAAAGCTGGATCAGTCAAGGGGCCCTAGCTTAGGGTTGATGTTTTACTTGCCAAGTCAGTCATCAAAGAACTATGACATCATGAAGTCATACCTCCCTTTTTTCCCGAGTTACGAAAAACCAGAAATAGCCTAATCCTTGTAATATCTAAGTAAGCACATTAGAAGTAGGGACTGAGAGACATCAGCCGAAAGTAGTTTCAGTTATATGGATTCATATCTAAAATTTTTTGTGTCTCCAGGTAAATGTGCATTCATTTAGCTTCAGAAGATTTCACTACCACTTACTGATTTTTTTTATTTTATTTTAAAAGATGACAGTCAAAACTTTTAGGTTGATATAATATGAGGAAATCTTGCTGGTGGCAAGTGTTATGCTTTTTTCATGTAAAATGGTCCTTTTAAAAATAAAATGCCCATGGTTCTTGAACTTGGAACCTCATCTAGGTATTGATAGAGTGGATTGCACCTATCATGACACTAACTGGTGCTAACTTTTTTGTTCCCTGCCTCCATAACTAACATGGATCTTTTGGGCTCAAGTAGCTTGGCTCTGGATAGTTGTAGGATACGAATGCTTTAGCTTTGACGAATACCTAAATTCACTGTTTATAGGATCTCTTTGTCTTAATTTCTTATGACACAGCATTGTATTCCTTGTCCAAGAACACTCAAAGTTGAATTTTGATCACCTCAACATTTTTATGTGAAGGTTCTACCCTTATCATTATGCACCATTTGCCTCGGATTTCTATGGCTGTGATCAGTTAGAAATTCACTTCACACTTGGGGAACCTTTCAAGCCATTTGATCAATTAATGGCAGTGTTGCCTGCGGCGAGGTTTTCAATCTTAACCACTTTCATTTCTGTTGTGCATTTGGTTTACATAGTCAGTATTTGACACAATTGCTGTGCTCGAAGTGCACATGCTCTTCCTTTGTTTTACAGGAAATTGATGATAGATGCATCATCACCAATATTGGATTTTTACCCTACTGGTATAACCATTGCTCAAGACTTCTCTCTCTTACATCAACATCATCAGTCAATCCCAAAATTATTACAGGTTATTAATCTTAAAATTTCTTGGCAGATTTTGAGCTTGATAATAACGGGAAGCGTTTTTCCTGGCAGGTATTTGTTTTTTCTGGATTCTTCTTTGAACGTTGAGTTGATATAGATTTTGTTCTCTGATGATCAAAGTGCATATATTGATGCAGAACTTTTGCATGCTTATGTGTACTTGGTTTTCTCTCATATAATTATGCATGTCAATGATGCTCCTCTTGATGTTATATCTTTTTCTTTGAAATTTCCAGGCTATTTGCAAATTACCATTCATCGAAGAGTCCCGCCTTGTTTCAGAGATCACAAAAGTGGAGCACACATTGACAGTAATTCCTTTTTCTATAAGTTAGCACTAGTCACAGGTGCTAGATGTATCAGTGTGTTGGTTGGTGTCATATATTTCTGATTTTTATGACTCATGGGTATCATTTGATAATTCAATTTGCCATGTTACTTTAGATGTACCTTTGTTGCCCCTGACAGAAGCCTGTATTGCCTATTTTGCTCTCGTATACCAGTAATAAGTTTGTACACCTACTAGAATCAGAAATTTTAGAAATGAGGGGTGCAAGACTGATATATTGAGTGTTCAACGTGGCTAGTCCGACTTCCTTCTGATGTCAATGCAGCAAAAGAAAAAAGAACGTGAAGATGTGTCGTATGTGGTAAAATAACAGTATAAATCTCCACTTTTTGGCTAGAGATACTCATTCAGTGGCAATTTGATGGATAGGCATGTCAGATTTTTATTGTCCTTTCTGTTAATTTATCTCTAGCAATGATATTGCAAATTCATTGCTCTTCTAACATTGCTTTTATTAGAGAAAATATGATTTTTGGTTGCTAAATTCCAATTTTCCACTTTTCTGAAAAGTTCTTACTGATGATATTTATAATCAGGATGAAGAGAGACGGAGAAACCGTTTGGGTTATGATGTCCTGTGTGTTCATGTTTCACATCCTTTGGCAGTTAAGGTAATTTCTCTGTTCGAGTGCAAAGATCAGTCAGCTCTGCCAACAGCTAATGGCAAATTGAAAATTGACCCAAAAATCAGGTGTGTAAATGAGGCCTCCCTGAAATCTGATTGAAAAATTTGAGGCGGCCTTTTTTTTTAATTATCAAGTCTCTGCTATTTTGAAAATAGCATTGTAAAAATTTATCATGGTGTTCATGACCATTAAATTTTGTTGTTGCTTGGGCATTGTCTTCTCAATTAGTTTTATGTCATCATCAATTTCTATCTCATTTCCTCCCATAGAAGTCCATGCTTATGTGGAATAGAAATATTCGGCGAATAATATAAAAATGAACTCATGAACTCAGTATCTTTGAGATTTTCCATGAAGTAATAACAGCTGATAGTTAAAATAGATTTATAAAATTTTATTATCTTGAAGCTCAGTTTTTTGGTTCTATATGTTTCCAGCCTTTTCAGTATGGGAGTATGGGAGCTGTGCAATCTGATCCATAGGAACATTGAAAAAACATGCGAGAAGTTGGTTTCATGAAATGTATTGAATAGATAGAAGAGATAACATTACTAAATTGCTGGCAAGGAACCTTGGTTTTTTTATTCCTAACTTTTCATATCCTCGCCAACAGCTCCCTTACTAATTAAATGAGAGATAAATTAATTGTCTCAAGTACTTCAGACTGTTTGATATACACAGTAAGTGCATTGAAATTATCTTGTTGAACCAAATAACTCCCCATATCCGGCTCACTTGTTTTCTATCCATTGCTGGAATTTATTGATCCTGTCAGTTTGGTTCTGATTTTTGTGATTATATTTTCTGCAGTATGTATTTCTTTTGCTGTACTTTGTTTCGTATCACTGGAGCATGTAGCTAGTGATTATTTGCTTGTTTTTTGAGGTCCTTATAGAGAAGTGATTATTTACTCTTTCCAAGGTCCCTTATGAATTTGTTTTGCTTACGGCAAGGTATTTTCTTATTAATTATGTAGTGGTGGAATGAATGGATACATTTACATTTCTGAGAAACCTGAATGGCCTCTCGGGATATTTTCACCAATTGATGGCATGCTGATGATAGCGAGTGAACAAGTGATGTAAGTTTCTGAACAACATGTGATGTTTGCTTTGCTCACAAACTGTTTGTCATCTCTTGCAAAAGTTATTCTTTTCTTAATTGCAGATCAGTGTTCTATGAATACCCTCCATTTCATTCCCATATTCCAAGGCTACCAGAAGGAGTTATCTTGCCTAACAAGGTAACAGTTTTTCTTTTTGATATTTTCTGTTGTGAAAAATTGAAATATAAAAAAGACTAAAGGTGGTCTGCCCTAATTTCTTTACCCGGGTGATTGTTACTACACTGTGGATGCTTATTTATTTATTTTTTCCTGTTCTCAGTCTGTGACCAAGTGCAATATTTTGCATGCACATCATTTATGGCACGAACCAGCTATTCCTGGTTCTATATCTTCTAAAAGGTAAACTTTCCTTCCATGCCATAAACATCAGTGCCAACTCTAGTTCTCAAGTGTTTCACGAAATGATCAATTATGATCTTAGTGCAGTCCAAATTGAAAATTTTGTATCCGGATAAAAGTTTAGAGGCCTCCTTAATGATGCTAATTGGTTTGCTAAATATTGTAAAATTGTTTGTAGACAAATCCCCAAGTCTATCTCAGGCCCTCAACTGGCAGAATTGGCTCATCGACTTGTGTCAGAATATAGTTCTTCAAAGCACCTGGACTTCCACAGATGTGCTGAACGTCGGTTACCTCTGGATGCTGCTAGAATGGGAGAAATGAGAACACAAGTCCAGCCCAAGAAAAGGAAACGAGGTAAACGCAATAAAAACTGCCTTGATGGTAGATCTGAAGAAAGTCAAGTGGGTAAAGGTGATTTTGTCCCTATCAACAATGTCAAGAATATGGAGAGTTCTACTCTCAGGCAACAGGGGGAAAGCTGTGGTGGTTATGGCAGTGCTGGAGTGGATGAAATTAAAATAGAAAAATCTAAAAAGAGGAAAAGGAGTTCTAAGAACAGAAAACGCAAGGAAGGTGCGGAAGGTGCTGGTATACCCGATGGTGTTCAGAAGCTGGAAAGAAGCATTCAAGAGCAGGGAAACAGTGATCATACTTCTGGAGGTGCAGATGGAGAAAATGATTACAAAGAAGAAAAATCTAGGAAAAGAAAATCCAGAAAAAGAAATAAGAAAGGGAATCAGAATGATGGTGATGCTGTCCAAAACAAAAATGCTGAGAAATTGGGGTGCTGTAACCACCACATCAGCGAACTACAAAGTTGCATTCTTCAGGAGCAGAGCGGAGGGGATGTTCATGCAGGTGGAGATGTGGCATTGGAGTTGAAAACAGAGGTGGAATCCAAGAAAAGGAGAAAGATCGAAGCTGATGGCGTCCTAATTAACAATGTTGAAAAATTGGAGAGTTGTTTTCTCATGGAACAAAGAGGACGTGACAGTAACCAGACAAATGCTGATGGATTGGACGCAACCAGTAACCCTGTCCCAAATAACAATCATCAGGAATTGGAGGATGGGGCATTGGAATTGAAAAAGGAGTTGAAATCCAAGAAAAAGAAACGAAGATCTAAGAAAAGGAGAAAGATTGAAGCTGATGGCGTCCTAATTAACAATGTTGAAAAACTGGGGAGTTCTCCCATGGAACAAAGAGGAGGTGACAGTAAACTCACAAATGCTGATGGATTGGACCCAACCAGACGCCCTGTCCCTAATAAAATCAATCAGGAATTGGAGGGTTCTGGTCTTCAGGAACAGATAGAACACTTTGACCATTCAGGTGCAAATGAGGTGGAAATAAAACCAGAAGTCAAATCCAAAAGGAAGAAACGGAGGTCTAAGAAAAAGCGGCAGATTGAGCTTATTGTCCCACCTAATGATCCTCCAAACTCGCAGTCTGGTCTCCCTGGAAAACAGGGAACTTTTGACAGCAACCATATAGGTGTGGGTGGGTTGGAAATGAAAACAGAAGTCTAACCCAGGAAGAGGAAATGCAGACCAGAAAATAGGGAGACAGAGCAGGTGGTGTTGTCTCAAATTATGACGTTGAGAACTTGGATCGTCTTTTTCTTGGTAAACAAGGAAGAGATGGTGATCATGGAGGTGCAGGTGTGGTGGAGGAAATGAAAACAGGGAACAGGTTCAGAAATATAAAAAGATCAAGATGACATGCATTGAAGCTGATGGTGCCCCAAATATTACTTTCTGTAATTGAACAGTATTGTTCCGAGGAACAAGTCGGAGAAATTGAGATATTCGATTTTTCGTCCTCATGGCAAGGCAAACCTCTGTAGGCCTTGAAGGAAATAAAGAGAAGGGTGGCCTCATTTCAAAGTTGCAAAGTTAATATCTCGTTCAAATTATAGCTACAACTTTGTTGTTCGAAGTAGCCTTGTAATTCTTTGAGAGGGTCTTGTTTTTTAAAATATTTTTTATTTAAAAATACATTAAAATAACATATTTTTATTTAATTAGTAACACAGTTTGATAAAATCAAAGGCGTATTGCTGAACAGAATTACAGGCAGAAGACGTGGTGGTGAAACAACATTAGCTGCATGGTATAAACAAGTAAGCTCTCTAGTGATTTTCCTGCGTGCTTCCAAGACCTCAAGAGTCTCGAAGCGTGTCATTTGCTAAGTTAAAAAGGTTTAGGGAAGAAACCCCTTGTTCTAAAACTTGATTTGAACAACCCATTAAAAGCAGAGGAGCACCCAACCATTTTTAACTCATCTTCCACATCTCGACAGGACAAGCAAGCCAACAACCATTGAAACAGCAAGTGCAAATACCTACACAAGACTTGGAAAGTTGAAATAGTCTTGAATCTTTTTCTACCATAGCAACAGCAGGGTGGTGATGCTGAAGCAGTGCTGCGGCTAGATTTGATGTTGTGGGAGAAGAGAACTTGGGTGGGCTGTAGGAGTACTTGGATGTGCTAAGGTTGTCCCCATCCACATCTACCTGACATGGGCGTGTTAGGCATTGCGGTTGTCTGGTGCGAAAACCTATCAATCAATAAAGAGTTATGCCATGATAGGGACTGACATGGTGATTAAGAGTGAAGTTATTAAATTGACTCATATTAAAGTTTGAGTTGTAACTTAAGTTAATCTTGATTTGGGTTAATTAAAATGATATTATTTAAAAAAATTAAAAAAAAATTAAGTCAAGTTTTAACCAGGTGGATTAGGTTATGAGTTAACCTAAGAACTTTTTTTATTTAAACATTGTAAAAATACTCTCACATACATTACCCCCTCTCTCCACCGCAACGTAGGTCTCTCTCTCTACCCACAAGTCTCTTACCAAAGAACCGATCATTACTGTTATTATCACCACTCACATTCAATACTTAGAGGTATATTATATACCTTGTCTCTATTGATTTAATATAATCTATGCTAATTTATGTTAATTTTTGGGTTTAGAATTAGGAATTTATAAGAAAAAATATGGGTTTTTATGAATTAGGTTTAAATTTGGTTAGTTAGTTATAAAATACATTAATTTGAGTTGCTATTTTTGAAGAAAATCTATGATTTTGGGTGATTTTTTTTATTGGAATCAAGAGTATGAGTTACAATATTTTTATTTTTTTTTTATTTAGACATCAATATTTTTTTAGTTTTGACTTATTTTCCACACACACCTTTCAAAGACAAGTGAGTCATCTATCATTTTTGGATGGTGCGTGTGACCTACTCTGATCAACGTTGGTGACTTTTCTTATTTTATTGTATTCATCTCGTTGAGCTCTTTTTAATAATACTACGGTTGTTGTTATCAGAACTTTGATGTGTCTTTGGTGACCTTTCTTATTTCTTTCTTTCTTCTTTTTCTCATCTATCATACTTGAAATTTGTTATAATCCATATTAACCGTTTCTTTAAAATATTGTTATTCCTAAATGATTTTTTAAAAACCTGCAGTTTCCATCAGTAACATTTACTAAACTGTATTATTTCCCAAAAAAATTAAAACAATATTATTTTGCTAAAAGAATTTTTCTAACTACGTTAGAAAACAAAAACACCCCCCCTCTTTTTTTCCCCTTGTATGGTTTGGTGTGAAGTGCATGCCGTAAGAGAACGAGTGAAATATTTTTTTTTATAAAAAATATGGTCAATGAGAGATTTGATAGGACTTACTTTCCTTCTTTTAATAGCTTCATCAAGTAGCCTAACTTTTTGTCTTGCTATTTCATGGATACCATTCTTCCTTATATATTTTAAAAAATATATATGCCCTATCAAATCAAAAGTACACCCTTCTCTAACAAATTTATTCTCTAGATTGTGAGGTTGTGTTATATGTAACAATGCAACATATATATTTAAAAATTAAAAGAAAACAATTGTGATGTTTTCATAGCGTCACCTATTAAATTGTGCTGTTTTTTCAAAAACAAAATGGAGTTATGCTAGTTTTCTAAAAAAAACATAGAAAAAATGTTATTTTTCAAAAGAAATGCAAAGTATTCATTCTTATTGTAAAACTATATCTCAAGAAGCACACAATAATAAAATAATATAAATAATAAAGAGTAAATAGAATATATAAGAATAATAGAGATTAAAGGGTGAAGAGGGAGCACTTTTATTTCATATGAATTTGTAGTTATATATGTGTGTATTACTATTCTCTTAACAATGCTTTTATTTATAAGCTCATATACATAAATACTTGCAAGCTCGAAAGTTATAAGAATATGTAAATTCAAATGAACTTGATGATGATGAATGAACATAATAAAGAAGGGGTGTAGGAAGGCATTTAGACATCCACATACCATGCATGATTTTATAACATTCCTTCTTAGATGTCTATTGTACAGTCTTACACATTGAAAACCGCCTCATTAAAAACCTTGCCAGGAAAACCCAATGGGACAAAACCTAAGCCAAGGAAAAAAAAGTGTAATGCGTATTAACACCCCCTCATGAATATATCATCTCAAGTCTTTAAGCTATCTCATTCCAATATTGCGCTGCAATCCTTCAAACATTGTAGGGGTAATGCTTTTGCAAACAAATCTGCTAGATTATTTTTCGATCGAATTTGTTAAACATCAATGTCACCACACTTTTCAAGGTCATGTGTAAAGAAGAATTTTGGTGAGATTTGTTTTGTCCTATCTTTATTGATGTATTCTCCTTTTAATTGAGCTATACATGCAATATTGTTTTTATACAGTATGGTTGGAGTTCCTCTGCTGGAGGATAAACCACATATTCCACAAATATATTGAGTCATTGATCTTAGCCACACACACTTATGACTGGCTTTAAGAATTGCAAGTATTTCAGCATGATTAGATGAAATGACAAGTAATGGTTGCTTTGTAGATCTCCATGATATAACATTATTACCATATGTAAAGAGATAACTTGTTTGAGGTTGACCTTTATGTGGATCAAATAAAAATCCTACATCAGCATACCCAACTAATTCATGATTAGCATTATTTGAATAAAATAAGCTCATATCCATATTTCCTCGTAGATAACCAAAAATGTGTTTAATTCAATTCCAATGTCTTCAGTTAGGAGAATAATTATATCTTGTTAGCAAGTTCACAAAGAATGCTATATTAGGTCGCGTATTATTAGCAAGATACATTAAAGCACCAATTGCACTGAGGTATGGTACTTCAGGACCAAGTAATTCTTCATTATCCTCACGGGGTCTAAAAGGGTCATTTTCACATTAAGTGACCAAACAACTATTAATGTACTCAATGGATGTGTTTTATCCATATAAAATCTTTTAAAGACCTCTGTGTAAGTTGACTAATGAATGAGAATTTCATCTGCTAAATGCTTGATCTGTAGGCCGAGATAAAATTTTATTTTTCCCAAATCTTTCATCTCAAACTTTCTTTAAATAATTTATTGTCTTTGGTATCTCTCCATAAGTTTCAATAATATTTAAATCATTATCATACACAACAACAATAATAAAATCAGATTCTGACTTCTTTATAAAAACACATGGGCATATAGGATCATTATTATACCCTTCTCTCAATAAATATTCACTAAAATGATTATACCACATTTGTCCTGATTGTTTTAACCCATATAAAGACCTTTGTAACTTGATTAAGTAAACGTTTTGGGGATTTGAATTATATGCTTTAGGAATTTTAAATCATTCAGGGATTTTCATATAAACATCATTATCAATTGACCCATATAAATAATTTATGACTACATCCATCAAACATATATCTAACCTTTCATGAGTTGCTAAGCTAATAAGATATCAAAATGTAATTGCATCTATTATAAAAGAATATGTTTCATCATAATCAATGTGAGGTCTTTGCGAAAACTCTTGTGCAACAAGACGTGCTTTATATCTTATGATTTTATTTTTCTCATTTTGTTTTCACATAAATACCCATTTGTATCCAACTGGCTTTACACCTTCAGGTGTCTGGACTACATGTCCAAAAACTTCATGTTTTGCAAGTGAATTTAATTTTGTCTGGATTGTTTCTTTCTATTTTGGCCAATCATTTTTACGTTGACATTCTTCGACATATCTAGGCTCAAGATCCTTATTTACATTAATGATATCAAGCAATATATTAAATGAAAAAATATTATCGATAATTATTTCATTTTGGTTCCTTCTTTTCTTTATAGAGACATAATTTATTAAGATTTCCTTATTTTTACTGTTTTCGGGTATCTGAACCTCTTATGGGGTTTTATGATCAGTTATATCTATCTTCTCATTTTCTTTTTTAATAATGTCAATTTGATTATTTGTTCATTTTCTTTTTTGAGGATTTTTATCTTTTAAACTAGTTGGTCTACCACGCTTTTCGCATGCCATAAACTCACCTGCTTTAATTTTAGTGGATTGTCCTGTTGGGACTTCAATCCAGGTTGGAGCATTTACAGCTGGTATATGAAATTTGGTTATTTATTTTGAGTCAGTGAATGCATTCGGTAGCTGATTTGCAATGTCTTGCAAATGAAGTATCTTTTGAACTTCTTTTTCACATTGTTTTGTATGAGGATTGAAATTCAATAACGACAATGCATTCCATTAATATCTTTATCTAGATGTTTAATTTCTTCCCCTAATACTAAAAATATAGTCTCATCAAAATGACAATAAGCAAATTGTGTTGTTAATGAATCACCTATTAAGGGCTCAAGATATTTAATTATTGATGAGGGCTCAAACCCAATATATATCCTCAGCCACCTTTGAGGACCCATCTTTGTATGTTGTGGCGGATAAATTGAAACATATACTGCACAACCAAATATTCTTAGATGGGAAATGTTTGGCTCATGACCGAAAACCAATTGTAATGGGGAGAATTTGTGATACATTGTTGGCCTAATGCATATAAGTGTTGTTGCATGTAAAACAACGTGCCTCCAAGCAGAGACAAGAAGTTTTATTCTCATGAGTAGTGGTCTTGCAATTAACTGGAGGCGTTTAATAAATGATTCAGAAAGACTATTCTGAGTATGATCATGAGCAACATGATGTTCAATTGTTTATCCCAAGTGACATGTAATAATCATTAAATGCTTGAGATGTGAATTCATTAACATTGTCAAGATAAATAGTCTTGATTATATAATCTAGAAATTGTGCTCGTAATCTAATAATTTGAGCAAGTAATCTGGCAAATGTTAGGTTGCGAGTTGATAATAAACACATATGTGACAATCTTATAGATGCATCTGCTAAAACTATAAAATATCTAAATGGTCCATATAGTGGGTAAATAAGCCCACAAATATTACCTTGAATACGTTCTAGAAATCTTGGAGATTCGGTCCCAACTTTAGCTAGTGATGATGGTCTAATGACCAATTTGCCTTGAAAACAAGTAGCATACAAGGATTCCTTGAATTGAAGAATCTTCTAGTTTTTCAATAAATGACCATGTGAATTCTCGATAATTATTCGTATCATTATTAATCCAGGATGGCCTCTCCGGTCATGCCAAATAATTAAATTATTTGGTTCATTAAACTTCTGGTTCATTATTGCATTGACTTCAATTGTACTAATACTTATATAGTATAAACCTGAAGATAAAATAGGTAATTTTTTCAAAATTTGTTTTCCAATAGAGACATTTGATATGATGTAAAGATATTTTATACCATTGTCATTGACAGTCTCAATATAATACTCGTTAAGTTGTATATCTTTGAAACTTAGTAGATTTCTCCTTAATTTAGTAGAGAACAAAGCATTATCAATAATAAATCTTATTCCATTAGGAAGCATTATACTAGCTCTTCCGAAGCCTTCAATCAAGTCTATTAAACCTAATATTGTATTCACTTTTGCTTTCATCATTCTCAGATTTGAAAAATATTGTTTATGCCTGAGAATGGTATGTGTCGTTGCACTATCTGCTAAGCATATATCTCCACCACTAATATTGAGCCTATTTACAACATGACATGAATCTATATTTTCTTGACGTAGGTGAGAAAAATTTATTTCTATGTTCTTCTCCTTTCCTTTCAATGAGGACTAATATAACTCAATAAGATGTTTGGTCATATGACAAGTACGAGACTAATGTCCTTTCATTCCACATCGATAATAGATATTTTCTACCTTTTTGGTATCTCTGTTATGTATATATTCTTCTCCCTTTCTTGTTTTTCCTCATCCTGTGAGGGTTTGTAAGAATTTTATGAATTATGACCATTATAGTTATAGTAATTAAATTGTCTTCTCACATGGTCACATCCTCGACCTGTATTATGACCACGACCATAATTATTATTATATCTCGTAGCATTCACTTTAGGGAATGGTGCTGAACCAGTTGGTCGTGATTCATAATTTTTCATTAAAATATTATTATTTTGTTCAGTCACAAGGAGACATGAAATCGGTTTATAATATTTCATAAAACCTCGTTCTCTATATTGCTGCTGCATGAGCATATTTGAGGCATGAAAAGTAGATGATGTTTTTTCTAACATATCATTATTAGTGATATTGTATCCATATAGTTTCAATTAAAAACTGATATTAAACATTGCATAATTATATTCACTTATTGATTTAAAATCCCGCAATCGTAAATGTATTCAATCATAACGAGCTTTTAGGAGAGTAACTGTCTTTTGATGGTTATATCTTTCTTTCAAATTTTGTCAAAGAATAAGAAAATCTTTTATTATGAGATACTCTATCTTCAACTCCTCATGGTGATGATGATGTAAGAAAATCATGGCTTTTGTCTTGTTTTAACTAGATGTTTCATTATCATCTTTAATGGTGTCTCCAAGATCCATGGCATCTAGGTGAATTTTAGCATCAAGGATCTATGACAAATAATTATTGCTTGTAATATCAAGTGCCACGAACTCAAGTTCGGCAAATTTTGTCATTGTTACTTCATAAAAAATATTAATATCGTTAGAAATTTGGTTAAATAAATATATCTTGGAATATAAAAATAGATTTTAAAACACAGAAAATATTTATAAAAATATAAATATAAAACGATGATCAATACATGACATTATTACACCTGAGAATAATCTTAAGATTTTTTCACGGGTTTCCATCCTATATACTTGATCTCAAAACAGAATGTAGAACATACAACAACAATAGAAAAACATACCTTCTATTTTTTATCAACAAACCAAATATGATTATCTGCTTCAAGACGAAAGCGAAGAGAAATTTGTGCTTCTACTTCTTACCAAATATGATTGTTTGCTTCAAGATGAAAGCGAGGAGCAATTCGTGCTGATAACGTATTGTAAAACTATATATCAAGAAGTATACAATAATAAAACAATATATATAAAAGAACAATAAAGATTAGGGGGATAAAGAGAGAACACTGTTATTTTATATGAATTTATAGTTATATATGTGTGTCTACCATTCTCTCAACAATACTTCTATTTATAGACATATGTACATAAATACTTGTAAGTTCAAAGGTTATAAGAAGATATAGTTTCAAATGAACTTGAAATTAGAAAAGCATCTAGATATCCATGTACCATGGATGATTTATACCATATTTGAGTTCATGAAGAAAAGTTTCAATAATGATAATATTTTACAGGGAAGTGCACTTCACATGTGTTTTGGCCACGAGAACCCATGCATACAATAGACTTCATTACTTTAATTTTATTACAAAATATTTATTTGTTATGCATTCCTTTTGTTTACACTTGCCATGGTTAAGTATTTACTCTTAATATGTGATTCAACACCACCCGACTTCCCTAACCAAGAACCTTGGAAGATTATGTAGGTTCATCGAAGGAACATCTTTGCAGAGATGATGTCGGTCCCGCACCAGCACTTTCAAAAAAGCAACGCCTCTCCATTTCATCCCCTGAAAATGTTTGTATCTACAACATCATTTATTTCTTTGTACTGCTCCACCTTCTCTCTATTTAACAAAAATACTTTTCATACTGTCAACTCGCTAGACATTAACCAATTATTCAATCACAAGCTGCAGCTACATCATTCTCATTTCCGGATTGCCGTTCTTTTCTTATGAACTCACATACTTGCAACAATTACATCTTTATTTATCACTTGTCATTTATCCTTAAGAATCTTTGATGCTTATATATAACCATAAGAATCATTTATAGCTTACAGTTACATTTATCTCTTAATATAGGAAAAAAACTAGCATTCAGTTAATCAATGCTAGCTTTCTTATTCAGCATCGCAAGCTCATTGGAAGTCTTCATCTCTTGCTTCATGATATTTCTAAGCATTTTATCACTGTCTCTTATAATAATTAGAATCAAATTTTACATGAAATGTACTAGTTCATGCTTTTTTATTTCTAAGCATTTTATCACTTAGTTATCCCGCACCCCGCTCGGGCATCAAGGCTAGTACTGTACTAGTTCATGAACATTTAGGAGCACTAGAGCACTAGAGGCTAGTAATAAAGAAGGGGTGTAGGATAAGAAGGCATCTAGACATCCACATTTACTATATGATTTTATAACAATGCTAGATTTGAGTTTATGAAGAAGAGTTTCAATAATGATAATATTTTACAGGGAAGCGCATTTCACATGCGTTTCGGCCACGAGAACTCATGCATACAATAGAATTCATTACTTAATTTTATTACAAAATATTTTTATATCAGTTTTTTATATTAAAAATATCCATTTGAATCTAAGAAGAGATAGACTATTTATATTAAATTAAAATATCCATCAACATTTTATTTTTTACTATCAGTACGAGAGTTGACATTCTTTAAGAATCCAGTCAACAAATGCGGGTGCTTTATTTATTTATTTATTTATTTAATGATCAATTGGCATCAAGGAGGTATCCACTCCTGCAATATTCTATTGGCAGGACGACGTTTCGCGTTCGACTACACGGATTCATCAAAAGAATTCTGTGTCCCCTTCGTCAAAGATGAGATCCAGCACATGCCTTCTTCCGCGTGCTTCCTTCCCTTGCTATATAATCCGAGCCATTTTCTCATCACTCTAAGCTCGCACACCACCCTCAGCACAGCAACCAAATGGCGATGCCAAAGCTAGAAGTCCCTCTTCTCTTCCTCTCCTTCTTCTTCTTCTTCTTCTTCTTCTTGGCTCTTACCCCCTCTCGAGCTGAAACTTTTGGGCCACCGCTTGTCAGCCCTATCCAGAAAGATGCTTCAACTCTTCAATACATCATCACAGCATACCTCCCTCAAGAAACAAAATTACTCCTGGACCTTGGAGGTAGTTACATCTGGATTAACTGTGATGACTACAATTCCTCCTCGTACAGACACATTCCGTGCACCACCTTGCTGGATGAATTTGTCGGCTGCTTTGCTTGCTTGATGAACTGCAGGGACTCCAATCCCAATTGTGGCGACAGCGTTTGCGTATTGAAACCAGAGAACCCCTTCCAGCCCAGCTTTTCTGGAAACGAGCAGTATGCCCCCGCCCTTGTAGACTATTTCTCTATGCTCACCTTAGATAACACAGGGTCCATTGGAGGAACTTCCTCCTCTTCTCCGTTCACATTTATCTTCTCCTGTGGTTATAAGGAAAATCTCGAGGGCCTGGCAAGAGGTGTCACAGGCTCGGCAGGGCTCGGACGTTCAAGCATTTCAATCCCAGTACAGGCTAGTGCAATCTTCCACTATCCCCGATATTTTGCACTTTGTTTGTCGGGCTCCAAAACTCGGCCGGGAGCGGCTTTTATCGGCACCAAAGGGCCTTACAAGTTCGGACGTAGAATTGATCTCTCAAAACCACTTGCTTATACACCACTCCTTTTGAACCCTGTTGGAAAATACTCCTATCCTGATCTGAAAAAACCCTCGAGTGAATATTTCATAGGGGTGACTTCGATCAAAGTTAATGGAAAGGCGGTGGCCTTGAATCAATCACTCTTGCCCATTGACAGTGGTAATGGTTCTGGTGGGACAAAGCTCAGCACTGTTGTTCCATACACACAATTAGAGACCTCTATTTACAAGGCTGTTACCAAGGCATTCGTGAAGGCAGCAGCTTCTTCTCCTTTCAATCTTACAACAACAAAACCAGTTCAGCCATTCAGTGTGTGCTACCCAGCCAGTAAAGTAAAGAGTACGCGTGCCGGACCGACGGTGCCAGCCATTGATCTTGTCATGCACAGGAATGACGTGGTTTGGAAGATCTTAGGATCGAATTCCATGGTCAGGGTTGGTGCTGATGTGTGGTGCTTGGGTTTTGTGGATGCCGGGGTCAGACCAAAAACATCATTTTTTGCCGGCGATCCATCGATAGTAATCGGTGGTCATCAAATGGAGGATAATTTCCTGCAGTTTGATTTGGAGTCCATGAGATTAGGATTTAGCTCCTCAGTTCTGTCCAGAGGAACCAGTTGTGCCAGCTTTAGATTCGCTGCCAAGACGGGCTGAAAGGTCGACACCAGCATGTGCCCTCTTCGATTTTTTCTACTTAATTATGTATGAAAAAGCCAGGAGTAAAGGCAGAATAATACTTGCGATCCGCAACTTTGTTCGGAAACTTGTGCGGCTTCATGTTCATCACTCAGTTTCCTTCGTCCCATTTTTTTGTCAACGATGGCTCTTGAGAGAACGAAGAGGCCCCACTCACATAACATAATAAAAATTGAGACTTGAACTAAAACAATGGGAAGAACAATAATTATTAATTAACAATGACAGCGTGAAAGTGACGATCTGATAATAACTACCAAAGAAGTCAAGTCAAGATTATGAATTTCACATGATTTGAAGCTATTTTTAATATTTTTAACAGAGCTTCGTTCCAGTGCACGTATTAGAATCTTTTCTCCCTCTCTTTTTTCTTTGCTACGTCAGCCCTTCTGTCCACTTTGTTCAGTCTTCTCTCTTTCTTTGTTAGCCCGAATTAAAGAAACGATGCGGTATGCTTAGAACCATGAAAAGCTTGAAAAATTGTAGAAATCTCACAAAGATGCATTTATTATTATTTCAGATTTCTCCGATATATCTCATAAAATTCAAGGTTTGGGTTATGATTGTTAGTGTATATTTTTTATAGCCAATCCGTTAATTATTATATTAGTGTAAATATATTTAATTTATTTATAAAAACTTATTTATTTTTAATATTTGATTAATGAATATAGAGTAAAGATAAAGCTCTTGGGATAAAAATATTTTACAAATAATATTATAAATTTTTTATAATTATAGGATTTCTATTGCATCAAATTATTGTTTCTAAATGTTTCTAGTTAGTGTTATATTAAAACTGGATATTAATTAGAGTTGCTGAAACTAATACATATTATATTCTTTTCTTTATGAAAGAAAGCAGTTGTTCTTATTATAAGTTGGGATATAAATGATATCTATAACTAATATATAGTAGCGACATGTACATTAAATTGACCCGTATGAGAACTCTATCTAGAGAAACCATCCGTGTTTATGAAAAAGTTCACATAATGGTTGTGTAAATGATCTTCAAACTTAGGATAACTAAGTTATTTTATATAGGGAATGTTATATCTTGATCCTACTGCACGTTGTCTTAATTAAAGGTAACAAACGAGCAAATTTTAAATATAACAAGAACTATATAAAGGTATTTAAGTAATCAAGAAATGATTCATCACCCTATATGAATTTAAAAAAATATTTCATATGTTCTTAAATAGTATTAATTGTAAATCCTTGCACAAGGAAGGATGAGATTTGAAAAGAATTTTAAATCTTATTCAAATAATCAATGACTATAGTATTGAGAACAAACATGATTTGACAGAGTAAAAATATTCCATGCTATAATGTATAAATTAAAACATTGTTGATGACAGGATAATAATTACATTCAGAAACTAGTCACTAAAATATTAAATCAAACCACCTATAACTTTTCTAATATTTGGAGGATTATGACAAGTTGTTAGATATTTAACTTGATCTTGAATATAAATCAATCAATTGCTGAATTGATAATAAATTAATTTATTTAATCATATTTTATTTAGAATTATGATTTATATTTAACTAATTTATTAGAGAACTTAATAGATCGCGCACACAAAAACCATTTGATTTAAAATGTTAATAAAACTCTCCTCGAGATGTTATTCCTAAAACTTTATTTCTTCCAACTTATTTTCTTCTAAAGTGTAATAAAATCTGTTGTTTAAAACCATTTGATCCATCTAAAGTGTAACAAAATTTCTTATACTAGTTAGGTAGATTAACCTGTTCATTTCTAAAATTCATTTTCAAAAAAAATTATAAAAAATTATTTATTTCAAATCAACAAATTATTGGATTAACTCTCTTAACCCAACCAAGTATAATATCACATAGTAAAAACACTAAAATAAGATAGGGTTACATACAATGGTGGAAATTTGAAACGCTACAGTACTCAAAGATTAGTATTTTAACAAATAAAATTAAAATATATTTTCTACTGCCAGCTGTCTCACTATCTTCCAACTAACCCCTCCATGCCATGCTGGAATTTTCGGTTCTTTTCCTCTTTTAATCCTAATAAACTTTGCAAAATCCAGATTAAGTCCATGCTCATGCTCCTTATTTTGTAGCTGAATTTTAGCTAAAGAGTTAGCTCTCTGAAAAATATATGATCACATTCAAGTGAGATGAATATCTTTATATTATTCAAATTATATGTGAGATGAATATCCAAGTGTATGTTATTTTATGTTGTTGATTGCTTCAAATTATGTTAATGAATTTTCTAATTATTTAATAACACTTTAGAAATAATTATTTTATTATAATATGAATTAAAAATAGTAAAAAAAAAATGCATACACTTAAAGAAATAATAAAATTTTAATCAATGTATATTAATTAAAACAATATTACATCGTTTGGCTAATATTTTCATTTTATGCATCCCATAATATTCAACCAAATGCCGAGACATGTTTG
>Ga0325410_1000047_pt1 | contig 103946 bp, 75 predicted proteins | sample PopdelMetagenome_16_FD_206182 | JGI IMG/M metagenome (GOLD analysis project Ga0325410, IMG submission 206182) | Populus deltoides microbial communities from Bellville, Georgia, United States - Xylem-PdIQD-R3 | ecosystem: Host-associated > Plants > Phyllosphere > Stem > Wood/Secondary xylem... | reverse complement strand
ATCACAAGCATTCATTATTGAAACCATAATAGGATTCTGAAAATGTCAGTGCTGAAGGAGAACGAAGGTGAAAGACTAGTGATCACAAGCATTCATCTTCTAAAAAACAATCTTACTCAGAAAATGTCAGAGTTGAATATGGGAAAAGGTGAGAAAAAGTAGCGATAGCAGGAGTCCAAAGCATGATGACCATAATTACAAAGCGCGTGTGGGTTCAGATGGTGAATCAAGTGAAAGAGAACCAAATAGGAAGGAATAACTACAGGGGTTGAAAATACAGAAAGCAATCTCCCCGTGGGTTCTCGCACCCAAGAGCTGTGGAAGAAGATGTTCAAGATGCGCACAGGAAGAATCATGGCAAGTCAATGAATGAGAGGTTTTTGTTGGAGGGCAGCGCAGATTTTGCCCCTGATAGAAAGGAAAAGAGCACAAAGAGTGCTCGTGAGGGAAGATCTTATGCTTCTGCTAAGTCAGTTTGCCATGATTCAATCTATAAGTGTCGGAATGTTGCCTCTAAACTGACAGAAGAAGAGCGAGCTGGTAAGCTATGGGAAGTGCAAGTCGATGTTGAGTTGCATGAAGAGAAAAGATGGAAGCATTTGAGGAAGGCAGAGGAAGAGGTGCATGAGAAGCTACTTGTGCATGCATGCTGGGTGGGAGGAACTTACTAGATGCTGCTCATAAAAGTGTGTATGGAAATGAGTAGGGGGGAGCTCAACCATTAAGGATAGCGCACACCTTATTCACAAGGAAAGTCTGAAGTGGGTGATGGCAATGCTTTTTGCCGGTGAAGCACTCCTGACTTGGTGGTTTATTTTTGCCTTTCTAATAGTTCCAGGTGTGTTCCTTACCTCCCCATGCATGTATGCACATTCTGTAATACGGACCTCTCACCTTTATTAAACCTTCTTGTAAAACCAAGTGGTTGATTCAAATAGTCATTCAGTTCAATATACAGTTCGTTGAAACTCTCAACGGCATGTCATCTGATTGATACTATATCCAAGTGCACACTTTATTATCGTGAAGATTTCTTGAATTCAATAAATTATCAAGGAAATAAAAATGCTGCTTTGTATCAATACCCAGTCAACATATAGGACTTAAACTTACCTTTCTTCCAAGGATTATCAAGCTATTGTGGTACTAAATTGTTATTTTCACTTCCAGTTGAAAGATTAGACAACTCCTGCAAACCATATGAAAAGGAAACAAAGTCCTATTTTTTGTATATATCCTTTGTACGCAACAATTTAAGCTTTGTTTTTCAATCCTATGTGAATGACGTGGTTTCAACCTTCAAACATTTCCCCCCTTTGCCGTGAGTCTGTGGTAGCTTTCTACTTTGGGCTGTGTTAGTCCTCCTATCTCTTCCTTATTCAGATTTCAGAATACTTGAATCCCCACTATTTCATTTGAGCCTTTTGCTTTTGTTTATGGAACTCTTGAACCATCGAAGCATGAATTGTTTAGACTTTGTCATTGATTTTATCTCCCTTTCCACTTGTGCCCCCAAAACATTGATGCTCTGGCAGTTCTCTTACTCCTAATAGGATCAATTCTGAACACCAGAAGAAATGGGAAGAAAGAAAGAAAACCTGTGCTTATTTACAAATTTGTTCCTTGGATATAAAGCCTTTTTTCCTTGTTGAGTTATTGGTCAAATTTGTCAAAAATAGATGAAATAAATGATAACTTTTGCTTTTTAAATCCCTGGTGCCTAGCCGCGTTTAGGAATAGGGGAGTGAATTGCTAACAAAAATTTACCTGATATAGAAGAGCATTCATATGGGAAAAAAAGTCGTGGAAATTGGTTGTGATGATAATGGAACAAGAATAGTCCCTTGTTTATTCATTAGCTTGTACGATAGGTTATGATCCCAACTTAATTTCTAGTTTGTATCTCTGACATTGCAATGACAAATTAGCCGTTTATCTTGCCGAATCTCATTCCAAGAATTGAAATTAGTGGTGAATTGCTACTGAGCTCATGGTTGTACTCTGTATTAAAAACTTATGGGATGTTATGAATGAACCAATCCCCTGTTTGATTAGATTGGTGTGATTGATAAAACATGTCGGTGATGATGCTTGGTGGATTCAAATAGTGAACACCTACTTACAAACTATGTTCTCTCTCTCTCCGACTCTCTGCCACCCACGAGATATGGACTCTTGAAAGTGAGAGTTCAAATACTTGAATGATAACTGACTGGTTGGTCTTTTTTTGGGGTCCTAATTAAGAACCCTGTTTGATAGTTAACCTTGATAATGCCTTCCATAAGGTTCATATCATTTGTAGCTAAATTTGGAGCGCCAAAGGTACAAGAAGTTTTTGGCCCCGACTCTGGGAGTCCTGGAGCATACCCTGCTTTGAATGCTCAATTCTTATCTCACCCCGTTTTTAGGATCAGAATTTGTCAACCCCTGAAACTTTGAGAGGAAACACTAGAGTAGGTTATTAAATAATGGTTCTCGGCGTCATATTTCTTTAATTGACGTGGGATGATTTTTTTGGTTTGGAGTTATTATTAGATATGTTTCCAAGCACAAACTGCAGCTAAAATAACCACTGGCCTAGTTATTATAAAATATACTAAAATTAGTCAGTGTTTTACTGTATAGGTTTATGATAAAAATCATTACTGTATAGTTTTTTTTTTATTTTTTTGCTTTTTTTAAAGCTGTTTTGTTTTATTTTTTTAAATTGTTTTTTTCTTTGATTTTTTTAATGATTTTTTTTGTTTAATTTTTTTGTTAATGTTAAATTTTTTTCTATATAGTTATCAAACTTTCATGACACGGGTTCCGGGTTTGACAAGTTAACCCAGATTTTTTTTCTGGTTTACTTTTTAATTAATTATTTTTTTGAGTACAGTCCAAAGTGAAACGCTGAGCTTTTTTTTTTTTTTGCTTTGTTTTTTTTTCTTTTTTTTAATGATTTTTTTTGTTAATGTTAAATTTTTTTCTATTTAGTTATCAAATTTTCATGACATGGGTTCCGGGTTTGACAGGTTAACCCTGATTTTTTTCTGGTTTTTCTTTTTAATTAATTTTTTCGTTTAATTTAATTTGTTAATGTTAAATTTTTTCTATTTAGTTATCAAACTTTCATGACATGGATTCCGAGTTTGACGGGTTAACCCAGCTAATTCTGGGTTACCCTGTAATTTTTTTTCCTATTCTGTTATCAAACTTTCATAAATAGCTAAAAAGAATCGGTGTTTTATTGTGAACTGCACAGTGCAGTCCACAATAAAACACTAATTCCTTAGGGTTTTTTTTTTTTTAAAGTTGTCTAAGTTTTTTTAGCTGTTATTTTTCATGCTTTTTGGGATTTTTTTTTGCTTCTTTCTTTGTTTTTTTAATTAATTTTTTTCGTTTAGTTTAGTTTGTTAATGTTAAATTTCTTTCTATTTAGTTATTAAACTTTTATGACACATATCCCGAGTTTCACGGGTTAACCTAGTTTCACGGGTGAACCCAGTTAATTCCGGGTTGACTCGTCAATTTTTTTTATTATTATTTTCATAAATATTTTTTTTATTTAGTTTGTTAATGTTAAATTTTTTTTTTATTTAGTTATCAGACTTTCATGACACAAATATTGGGTTTAACAGGTTAACATGGTTTGACGAGTTAACCCGGATTTTTTTTCTTTTTAATTAATTTTTTTGTTTAGTTCAGTTTGTTAATGTTCATTTTTTTTTATTTAGTTACCAAACATTCATGACACGGATCCCGGATTTAACGGGTTAACTTGATTTGACGAGTTAACCTGAATTTTAATTTTTTTTTCTTTTTAATTATTTTTTTTGTTTAGTTTAGTTTGTTAATGTTAAATTTCTTTTTATTTAGTTTTTTTTCTTCTTAGAGGTTTTTTTTCTTTTATTTTTTCTTTTTAATTAATTTTATTTAATTAATTTAGTTTATTAATGTTAAATTTTTTTCTAAGTAGTTCTCGACTGATGCCTTTAGTTTTTTTTTTATGCCTTTGACTGTGGACTGCACAATGCAGTCCACGGTGAAAAGGCTGATGCCTTTTGTTTTTTTTCTCTTTTTTATTAATTTTTTTCGTTTAATTTAAATTGTTAATGTTAAATTTTTTTCTATTTAGTTATCAAACTTTCATTACACGGATTCCAGGTTTGACAGGTTAACCTGGTTTGATGAGTTAGCCTAGTTAATTCTGGGTTAACCCATTAATTTGTTTTTTTCTTTTTAATTATCAAACTTTCACGATGCGAATTCAAGGTATGACGGGTTAACCTGGTTTGAAGGGTTAACCCAATTAATTCATTTTTTTTCTTTTTTTTCGTTAGTTTTTTTTCTTCCTGTTAGTTTTTTTCCTTTTTAACTAATCTATTTAATTATCGCACTTTTATGACATGATTTTGCAGTCAGACTCACGTCTAATGCTATTGGGTCTGATATTGCAGTCCAGACACTTTTATGCTAAGGGTTAACCCAAGTTTAATGTTATTATTAATATTATAAACATTACTCTTGGGTCAAGCGTTGCAACTAAACCTGAGACTCTTGGGTATAACTTTGCAAAAAAACCTAACACTTTTAGATCTTAGCTATTTTTAAAATGCAAAAAATAATTGACCCGCGGCATCACGTGGGGCATGTAACTAGTAAAATACTCTAAAATGCGTGGGTTTTTCACTATAGCAGCAGGTTTTTTTTTTCACTTTTGTTTCTTCTGTTTTTTACATATAATGTATCACTGTGCACACAGTGCACAGTGAAACATTTGAATTTTTCTTCTTTTTTTTTTCGTTTTCGTTTTCCTTTTTTTTTGTTTCGCCTATGGGTTTCTTTTTTTTGCTTTTTTCTTTGTGTTTTTTTTCCTTTAATGAATTTTTTTTTGTTTAATTTAGTTTGTTAATGTGAAATTTTTTATTATTTAGTTATCATATTTTTATTACATGGATCTCGGGTTTGATGAGTTAACCTGAATTTTTTTTCCTTTTTAATCAATTTTTTTTGTTTGACCTATCGATTTTTTTATATTTAGTTATCAAACTTTCATAACGCGAATCCCAGGTTTGACGGGTTAACCTGATTTGACGAGTTAACTCAGTTGATTCAGATTTTTTTTCTTTTTCCTTATTGGTAATATGCTTCTGTCTTTTGTTTGTTTTTATTTTTTTAATTAATTTTTTTCATTTAGTTTAGGTTGTTAATGTTTATTTTTTTCTATTTCTTTTAATGAATTTTTTTTGTTTAATTTAGTTTTTTAATGTGAAATTTTTTTATTTAGTTATCATATTTTTATTACACGGATCTCAGGTTTGACGAGTTAACCTGAATTTTTTTTCCTTTTTAATCAATTTTTTTTGACCCATCATTTTTTTTTATTTAGTTATTAAACTTTCATGATGCGAATCCCAGGTTTGACGGATTAACCTGATTTGACGGGTTAACTCAGTTGATTCAGATTTTTTTTCCTCATTGGTATTATGCTTATGTTTTTTGTTTGTTTTTGTTTTTGTTTTAATTAATTTTTTCGTTTAGTTTAGGTTGTTAATGTTCACTTTTTTTCTATTTCTTTTAATGAATTATTTTTTAAAATTTAGTTTGTTAATGTTAAAAAAATATTTATTAAGTTATCATACTTTCATGACATGGATCTCGGGTTTGACGAGTTAACCTAATTTTTTTTTATTTTTTTTCCTTTTTAATCATTTTTTTCATCTAGTTTAGTTTGTTATTTTTTTTTTGTTTGAACTATCAATTTTTTTTTCTATTTAGTTATCAAACTTTCATGACGCGAATCCCATGTTTGATGGGTTAACCTGATTTGACGGGTTAACTTAATTGATTAAAATTTTTTTTTTCCTCATTAGTAACAGGCTTATGTCTTTTGTTTGTTTTTGTTTTTTATTATTTTTAATTAATTTTTTTCATTTAGTTTAGGTTGTTAATGTTCAATTTTTTTTATTATTTAGTTATCAGACTTTCATGACACGGATCCCGGGTTTGACAGGTAGCCTGGTTTGATGGGTTAGCCCGGTTAATTATGGGTTAACCCGTCAATTGTTTTTTCTATTTAGTTATCAAACTTTCACGACACGAATCCAAGGTTAATTCAGATTTTTTTTCTTTTTCTTCATTAGTTTTTTTTCTTTCTATTGGTTTTTTTTTAATTAATTTATTTAATTATCATACTTTTATAACATGACCTTGCAGTTAGATCCACATCCAAGGCTATTGGGTCTGGTATTAGAGCTAGACCTAGACCTACTGAGTCATGCAAGTTTAATATTATTATTATTATTATTTTTGGGTCCGGTGTTATAACCAAACCCAAGATTTTTAAATATAATTTTATAAAAAAATATAATATTTTTAAACCTTAATTTTTTTTTTATATTTTTTATAAAAAAATTAATCCACGCGGATTATATTACTAGTAATTTCCAAACCTTGTGTTTAAAGCAGGGTTGATGGCGTCTCAAAAGTTGGGGGGAGCTTTCTCTCTCTGTCATTCAATGTTGGGTCCCTTCCATTTGGAAGTTTTATGAGTCGTTCCCTTTCATTCCACCTCATATGGCCCACTGCGTTTGGCAGGGTGTGCGTGCCTACTGGCATAGCATATGAAGTGAAGCGACTTCCCCCTCTTGCTGTGCTGTGAGAATGATTGGTGGGCCTTTTTTTTCCCCTACTAATAAAAATCCCAGGTGAATTAGGGACACTAAAAGGGTATCAAAGAATTTGTGCGGACTGTTAACAGGTTCTATAGTTAATACAGTGGGGGCAAGTGCTTGACTGGGGTGTGAACTTGTGATGAAATTGAATTATAGTATGCAATTGTGATATTAGCTATCAATGCACCTGCAAGATGATTTGACCACCTGTCTCCTCTAATTTAATAAAGGACCGTTGGTTGGCATAAAGTGACATCAATTAAAATTTTCCAACTAATTAATCAAGAATTATTATGCAACTCTTTCTCCCTTTCCCCCCCCCTCCTGTTTGCAATAAAATCTCAAGTTTGCGACATTTGGCTTATCTGGTATGAGTTTCATTTGACATAAATGGAGAGCATAAGCTGCAAAAGCTTAGAAGCAATGATGGGGCTGCTCTGGTTTATGGTTTGCTATCTGTCCCTAGCATCTTCATCTTCGCAAGCAAAACCTAAAGGCATGTTATATTCTTACTCTTACTTGAAGTGGATTGTGTTTTTGAGACACCGCATTATTTATCAAATCAGACATTTATGCATATGTATTTTAAGCTTCATATAACAAATACTAACATTTTGCAGCATATGTGCAATCCATCAACCAGTCCAGCATACATCTGAACATATATCACGTTCATGGACATGGCTCCTCACTCACCCCGAACTCCTCCTCACTTCTTTCTGATGTACTCTTGCATGACGAAGAACATGTTAAGGCTCTGAGTGACAGACTAGCAAATAAAGGTCTCGGTAGTGGGTCTGCCAAGCCGCCAAAATCTGGACACCTCCTAGAACCAAATTCAGCTAGCATCCCATTGAATCCAGGTTTGTCCGTTGGCTCTGGTAATTACTATGTAAAGTTAGGTCTCGGCTCCCCTCCCAAGTACTATGCCATGATTCTCGACACAGGTAGTTCACTGTCCTGGCTCCAGTGCCAGCCCTGTATAGTGTACTGTCATGCCCAAGCAGATCCCCTGTACGATCCCTCGGTATCTAAGACCTACAAAAAACTTTCATGTGCCTCTGTCGAGTGCTCCAGGCTCAAAGCTGCCACTTTGAATAACCCACTTTGCGAGAAAGATTCTAATGCATGCTTGTACACGGCCAGCTATGGGGATACTTCTTTCTCAATTGGCTATTTGAGTCAAGATCTATTAACCCTAACATCATCTCAGACTTTACCCCAATTCACATATGGATGTGGGCAGGACAATCAAGGGTTGTTTGGAAGGGCAGCTGGTATCATAGGGCTAGCCCGTGACAAGCTTTCAATGTTGGCGCAGTTGTCCACCAAGTATGGACATTCCTTCTCCTACTGCCTCCCCACGGCCAATTCTGGATCTTCTGGAGGAGGCTTCTTGTCCATTGGAAGCATTTCTCCAACATCCTACAAGTTCACCCCTATGCTCACAGATTCAAAGAATCCCAGCTTATACTTTCTGAGACTGACAGCTATAACTGTGTCTGGTAGGCCATTGGGTTTGGCTGCTGCCATGTACAGGGTCCCGACCCTTATAGACTCCGGAACTGTTATAACACGACTGCCAATGTCCATGTATGCAGCACTGAGGCAGGCCTTTGTAAAGATCATGTCCACCAAGTATGCGAAAGCCCCAGCATTTTCCATCTTGGACACTTGTTTCAAAGGGAGCCTCAAGAGCATATCAGCTGTGCCCGAGATTAAAATGATTTTTCAAGGAGGCGCAGACCTCACGCTCAGGGCCCCAAGCATTCTAATAGAAGCTGATAAAGGTATTACATGCTTGGCCTTTGCAGGTAGCTCTGGAACCAACCAAATGGCCATTATCGGAAACCGTCAACAGCAAACATATAATATTGCTTATGACGTCTCAACTTCGAGGATTGGTTTTGCTCCTGGTAGCTGTCATTGATCAGCCGGGTGCCCTGTTTGATTACCTTGAACCGTGAAAGATGTGAAATACATAAACCATCACAGTAAAACTGGGTTTGTAAGAAATATTTATTTTGATAATTCAGTGATAAACTGTGTGAATAAAGCTTCGCCTGAAAAAGGTTTGTATGAATTTACAAGTGTTTGAATGCTTATGAAAAATTACGTTATTCTAAATCTTCCAAGGTTCATGTGCTGCCCTGACTGGTTGCATCATATATCATTTAACTAGAGGGCAAGTCCTTCCATTGGCCATACAAATTCATTGACTTTCAACACCATACCATGAATCTGTTTTTAGATGGCTCCGGCAGTTAGCCTTGCTGGAGAGCAGAGAACATGCAAGGAACTTGGAATGTATGTGTTCATTGCATGGCTGAAAAAATCAATAGAATGGAAAGGGAACAACTGGTTTTCGCACTTTATGTGAATATTATTGTTATATTTGTGGTTTTATACCATTTCACAAGTCAGATTCTATAATCAGATCAACCTCACCAGTTTCCATTTGAACAATTTATTCATTTTTTAATTAGCATGAAAAGTCGAACTTTGCAGATGCAGAACCCATTCCAATAAAGCAGGTTTGTCCCAGTGGTAGACACAACATATCATAATAGGTGTCCATTATTTATTGGATTTTCAAAGTTTGAATCCTTCTTGGGTTCTACCCATGAGTTTTAGATGCTAGCATTAAAAAAAAAAAACCCATCTCTTCTACAGCTTCTTTTGACAAACTTACCTTGCAGAGATCAATCTGGCTTGAGCCTCCTTTTGTGTGCGACTCCTCAAGTTTTCTCGTCTATAGGTGCCATAAATTTTCTATCGCAGATCATCGCTTTTATTCAACAAATATGTTGTGTACTAGAGCTCATGTTTCAGATTTCTTCGTCTACCAACCTTTATGGATATAGGAGAAAGGAAAACTTTTAAAAGAGAACTTTCCACAAAATCAGGGCTGTCTGCCTTTGTCCTCCGCAACAAAAAAGAAAAGAAAAGAAACCACCACCCTCTCCTCTTTTGGTGTGTGCTTGTTCCCTATACAAAACCAACTCTAACCACTGAAAAGTTTGGCTCCTGCTCTGCGTGTCTCGCCTTAAATTCATATTCGAAACTTGTAAGTAGAGGGAGGGAGCAACTTCGATTGTAATCTTTCGCAATACAGGCCTACAAGTTTTATTGGTTGGCTTTCTATTTGATTTGAGACTCAACAACGAGTTTTGCTACGAACGTGATTGGCGATCGGTAAGATCTAAAACACAATGATATCTGCAATCCAAACTTCTACACCCCCCTGGATTTGTGTAGTCAACTTTTTCTCTAACAGATTTAGTTCAGCCAAAGTAAACCAAAGGAGAGTTTTTTGCTATCCAAAATATTCCATGCATACATACAATATGTTATTAAGACGACTGCACACAAATCCAGAAATTGTAATTCAGCACCTCCTCTTTACTATTTTTTCTAACTCGAGTCCTTTCTGTTTCTTGAGCTCTCTTTTCATGCACAGCTCAGGTAAAGAGTCCAACAACATGGGATGCATTTCTTCAAAACTTGTGTCTAGATCGTTGAGTTTTCAGGAAGAGCTGACCAAGAACATGCAGAGGTCGGCCAATGATATTCCTGCACTCGAAGAACTGGCCATCTCTGGTAACATCAACGACCAGTTTTTTGCTCTTGTTTGCACTGCCAACACGGTATCCTGCACATACAAGTCCGGGAGTTTTTCAGGCAAATCCAACAATCCAGTTGTTGAACCTGATATCAGTCTAACAAAAACCAAATCGGAATTTAACTCGAGTCTGGAACAAGAAGGAGAGGAAAAACACACGGGACTAGAAGCTAAATTGGTGCTCCCACAAGTACCAAGCATTGATCCAACGAAAAGATCCAAAAGCTGTCATTTTTTTCCAACAAATGAAGCCTCCTATCCTTCTGTAGAGATTTTCCAAGGGGTTGAAGAAAAGAGTAGGAACCACGAGGGAATGGAGCGGGCGACGAGTTTCCATACCATAGAGGAATTCGATGCTCTGATCGAAAAGTTGAAGTTGTCCAAGGAGCAGAAAATAGGGTATGATGGAGAGGATGATGGTTCAGTAACAGGGGTGAAGCTTAACCAATTCCGATCTTCAACACATGCATCTGAACATTCTGCGGATAGTAACAATATCCAAGAAACACATTCACACATAAATGATAGCACTCCTCCAGAAGCAAACTCCACCATTGAGGAGAATCCCACCTTATCAAATTCGGAGCTAGCAAGTGAAAATCTGATTGCAATTCCTAGTAGATCCAATACCGCAACTGAATCAGAAGTTGTAGAGGACTCTTCAAAAGGACACATCTTAAAGAAAGGTTTTAAAAGTAAGTCCATTGCAAAGGGGTTAGAATCAATTGAAATTCCACATACCATTGAATTCCCAGCCGTTACAGGCCTCAAGGAATGGCTCCGTGTTGGCGGACGAGTATACTCCCCTGGTGCTTATGTCACTCCAAAGTTTGGCAGCTATTCCTTTCCGATTAGTGGGACTTCAAATGAATGCAATGAGGAGGACATCTTCAATCCAGAATTAGTGGCTGCTTGTGAGGAGAGCATGGAACAACTTGAAGCAGAAGCCGAAAGTATTCTCCAACAGATAGTTGAGAAATTGGAGGAAGAAAGTGGCTTGGAGAAGCAAGCCAAAGATGATTTTCTATCACACAACTCAATAGACTAAGATGCGTGCGTCTAAACTCTCAAGCATAGTGAGATATCTAACTTAAAATGTTCCAGCCTGAGCTTTGCTATTGAAATAGAACTTCCACCGAGTTTGGAAACTTGCATTTACCTTCTTCCCCTCTTACAAGAACAATTTCAAAACCAAGATCAAATTCTCTTGATGTGCTTTAATTCGTGGATACATCTGGAAAGGTTTTCATTTCTGTGGTGGAGAAGCGCGTTATTTTTCTTTTACCTTTTAGACTTGCGGAAAGGGGGAGTTTCTAGAAATTACAATAAGCATCTCATGTGAAATTTTTGTGCCAAATAATTAGTAGAGAGGAGCTAACAAAAGTAGAGCTTAACAAGACGGTCTGCAAGTCCTCACTTGCCATTGGCCTGAGACAGAACAACCAAGAACATACTTGTACTTGCAAATCTGAATAGGAGCTATGCCATTTTTGCATGATTTCTTCTAAAAAAGAAGGGTCAGGGAAAAGATTAAACGATCACAAGCCTTAGTCATGCAGTGATTCCAGTTTACCTAACCAGATACGCGCCAAGTCTCCCTACATGCTCTCCATCGGTTCTATGCCATCATGTCCGATTTCTTCCTCTCTTACAATGTCACCCATCATAATTTCAGAGCAAGATATTATAGCTGTATAATGTCTATTATGTATTATAGGTCCAATAGACAATAGCTGCTGATATTAATATAAGAACAAGCACCTGTATGTATATGCAGCATTCAATTTTAAACAAAACAGTAAACATGTATTGCATTTCCTCTAACCTTTTAAAGGGTTTGTTCTGCAGTGGAAAGATTGAAAATAGCAGGTTGTTGGTAAGAGATCTCTGGATTCAAATGTGATCCGCGTATGACTTTATTGAGCCTTCGGCAACAATAAGGAACCCAAAAGAGGGGAGAAGAGAGAACACAAGTAGAGGGGGAAGGGTCAGTTCTTAAAAGAAGTAATTTTGATTGCCCACCAAAACCAAACCATCTTATGGTAATATCATATCATCATGAGCTATGTTTACTCACCATCATGATCATTGTCAGCAGGCCACGAGGGAGACAAAAGCAGAGACAGAGGGTTGAATAGGAAACACCTTTTACATTTATGCCCCCAACTATATCCAGGAAAGAGATCAAAACTTTATTACCAAAGCAAAACACGTCCCTTCTCCCAAGTAATTGTGCTTAGGTTCTTTGTTTGTTTTAGGGGAAGCAAAACAAATCGAAGCAAAATAGGCCCCATCCATATCATACCCTATGAATATGATGACATGGGCAACCTGTAAAACTTACTCATTCACCCACTCACGCTCATCCGATTCTTTCTCCAAATAAAATGAGATGCAGATTATTATTGGAAAGGACACCAAGAGATTTGCAGTGAAGTGAAGGGAGATGAATGCGAATACAACACTCACTCTAACCAGCATTACTCATAGTATGAAAATTCCGTTGATGTTGATGATAAAGTATTGCCCTTGCCCACCACCACCGTCTCCCATTTCAATCAGGCCTAGCCGCCTCCGCAGCCGAATAAGCTCCTTGCCACCCAGCTTGGTCATAGAGGAGACATCCACCACCATGTCTGATACTAGTACTGATACTGATACTGATATTGAGACTGATTCACAATCAGTTTCCCGTCGCCTTATTTTGCTTCGCCATGCTAAGAGCTCCTGGGATGACCGCTCACTTCGAGGTCTCTCTCTTTCTCTCTCACCTCACCTACTATTGATAAATATAATTTGTCTTTTTTAAAACAATAACATTTTCGTTCCCAACGATTCCCATAGTCTTAAACTTAAATCGGCCAGTTACTCTTCTGTTTGCTATATCAATAAATTTCTTCCCTTTTCATATGATGTGATATGGTATGATTGTGTTAATCCAAAATAGATCATGACCGGCCACTAAGTAAAAGTGGAGAGCTTGACGCTGCCGAAGTCTCTCAAAAGCTTCTGCAATTGGATTGGATACCTCAGCTTATTTTGTCTAGGTTGTGATTTCTCATATCCTTCATTTATCTTCTTCCCCTCGCCTCGCCCTAACAACATAATAATACTACAATTAATAATGATGACGATGACGATGATGATAATCATACTCAATAAAAATTAAAAAAATGAAAAACAATTATTCTGTTGATTGATTGTTGACAGTGATGCATTGCGAACCAAGGAAACACTTAGAATAATGCAGCAACAAGTACCGGACTTTTTGGATGCAGAGGTTCATTTCATTTCAAGTTTCTATTCTGTTGCAGCTATGGATGGTCAGACTGCTGATCATCTTCATCAAGCTATCTGCAATTACTCAAGGGATGGCATTCTTACTGTAATGTGAGTCAATTCCTTTGCTGTTAATAAATACTCTTCACTTTCACCCCATTTATTGACTAACACTTGCACTTCCACACTCTTTTGCTGCCAATATGGTTTGGTGAAATTTTCTTTCTTCAGTCGGAAGGTCAATCTTTTGTCTTGTTTCTTTCTTCAACTTCAATGCAATTTGTGTGTTGAAACGTGTAGCACAGTCTTTTGTTAACAACTTGGAAATATGATTTGATTAAAGTTTCTTCCTTTAGTCAGAAGATCAATTCTTCAGTCTTGTTTCTTTGATTTTCTTTATTTTCTTAAATGTGATTTGAATGCTTTTTGTAAATTTATCGTGGAAAGAAACAAATAAAGACGATGACTTTGTTAAAAGTCGAGGCAGAGGGGTTAACTGGCTCATGCTTGGCATATTGGCTATTGAGAGGAAGCGAAAGGGAAATAAAAGAAGAAATGGGGTGTGCTGAAAAACAATGGCTTTAGGCATTTTGACCGGATGCTGTTTGTACCTCAAATTCATGTGCTTGTTTATCTCTGGTACAAACTGGGATTATAGAAAGTTAAAAACTATGCTGATTCTTAGTTAATTTTACAGGTGCATGGGGCATAATAGGGGGTGGGAGGAGGCTGCCTCAATATTCTCTGGTGCCTCCATAGAGCTAAAGACATGCAATGCCGCTTTGCTTGAAGCTACTGGGAAATCCTGGGAAGAGGTTAGGCTCACTCTTTTTTTTTTCACTTTGTGATTGGTATCTGATTAATTCAGTCACCTTCTCATTCTATCTTTCGAAGCAATGAGAAATTGGAAAGTGGTTGTTGATGCTAAATCGTATTCAAGCTACATAATTGATAAGGTTTAGCTGTCCCCTCTCATGGAAACACTTTTGTGGGGCAAAATTGTTGGCTGCATTAGCCATCTCTTCTCAAAGCACTGATTTAACCAATATTACCCTAATCTCCATTCTCTTAACCTGTATAATTATAAGCCCATTTTGGCAGTAGTCCCCACCTCACTTCTGTTCCTATTATTCTCAGTATACTTGTATTTTATGGTGCTGGATGATTTTTGCATCGAAGTTTTAATATAGCCATTAAACTTCCACTTCCAATGCAAAGATTTGATTACATGCTGCTCTTCATCCTGCTATCAAGAATAAGCAATGCCAATTAGACGTGGAGTTCCATTAAGTTGATACTTCAAAACTGCAGAAGAAAGCATGTTTTAGGTGGAGGCAGATGGAGCAGAATTATCGACACTTTGGTCTGTTCGAGAAACTAATAGTGATCTAATGAACTTAGATAGAAATGACTTGGGAAGGGGTCGTAAAGTTTCAGAATTGTTGCTTGCCACTGCTATGGTTAAATTAAATAAGATAAAACTCTTATCATATTTTTTTTTATTTTTAAAATTGATCTTTCCCTGATCTGCTATGTTACACTCCCAGGCATTTGCTTCAGCAGGACTTGGCGGGTGGAAACTTCAGGGCATTGTGAAACCGAGTGATAGCCCAAAATTTTGAATCCCATCCCCAACATTTAGACCTCCAACCCTCCTTTCCAAAAATAAACAAGATCCTGCCTTTTGGTTCTTCTCATGGGCTGAACCAAACTCGTCCTCTTTTAATTGTTCAGGATCTTTGTTGCAGTTTGGGCAGACAATATCATCCTCCAACTCAGGAAAGGTGGAAAGCAATGCTGTGTTGCTGGAGATGCGTATTGTTATACAGGAGAAACATCTAGAGCAGTTATTCTATTAAAAAAAAAAAAGCAAAAGAAAAGAAATTTCTACGGCAGTTCTGTTGATCTGATGTATGTTCATCTTTAGTGTGCACTGCTGTTTTTGAAATGACAAATCAGATGTATCGGACTGTATTCGTATATAATGCAACCAATCAGATTCTCGCTGGATTGAAGCGCCCTCATAAATGGGGATGCCAAACCTTGAAATGATAGGAGAGCACCGTTAATTGTTAGCATAGGGAAGACCTTGGCGAGCTTTGGTACCTTGAATCATCTCATTGTCATGGGTGCCAACACAAAGTGATGGTGATCACAGGTTGAGGTTCTTTGACTTGCGTTTACATTAGTATTACATAAAATTTGTGTCTTCATAATTTCCTTCTCCACTTGACCAAACTAAAAGCCAGTTAGAGGAGGTGAGCTGAATTTGGGGACCATCTAGGAAGTAGGAAAAACATGACAACTATTCGATGAAACGTAACATTGGAGTCACTGGGCTGGTTTAACTGGAGAGGACCAATTGATCATAAAACCTCTACTATAGTTTTTAGCTTAGATTGGAATTTGGATTACTTGTGAAGGGCAACGAGGCTGGTTCTGTATAGATGGGGAATTCCCTTTTCAATTCAATCCCATTATTGCCCCTTACATGCTAGACTTTTATTTTTTATTTTTTTCCCGATCCATGTTGAGATGTATAAAGATTTCTTGTTCAAAAGCTCGGGAATTTGTTTTTTTCTTTATTATATTTCTTTATTTAAACAACAACAACACACATACTGCAGTGTTGATACATCGGATTGGAAAAAAAAAAAAAAAAAGGTGGAAGGAAGGTCATGTGAATGGACAGTAGGGGTGCTCGTGATTCAGTTAGCTGTACAAGTAGAAATCAAATCTAAGCACTACATAAGAACACGCTCATCTCCTAGGAGGAAGAGCCTTGTTAAAGGTCAAAAGGGCAGGACGGAGACACACGCAGACACCCATTGATACATACATGGGTGGATGCAAGTAAAAATCCTAGTAAATGTAATAAAGATTTGGACTCTTTCCCTCACTCTCTATCTCTTTCATTATTTATTTATTATCATTATTGTTCCTTGAATAATGCAAATGGATGAATATAACACAGGTACTTATGGTGTATAAAATAAAAGTTAAAAAAAAAGGGGGAAGAAGAGGAAGAAGAAACATCCAATCAAATAAAAAGAGAAGAAAGTGATTTGGTAAGCTGTGCCTTTCTGTCCTCTCCTCTCTCTTACACTCTTCCACCCCCAGTTTCCGGCAACGACCCAACCGCAACCCTTACAGCAAGCAACGAGGTCAAAAAACTTCCTCCTCCTCCTCTTCTTGTCTACATTTTTGTCATTAAAGACGACAACTGCTCTCTCTCTCTCTCTCTCTCTCTGTCTTTGAGGTCTTGAGGAAACCATTTTCATAACGATTTCATTTTGTTTCAACTTTTACTCGGTCAAGTTTCTTTTTTTAGAATAATTCACAAATGGCTGTTTGTTGTTTGAGGTCTTTAATGTTCTAAGATCTGATTTTTTTTTCGTTCTCCTTTGCAAGCATGATAGATTGGCTTAGCTAGTTGAGGAATTGAGATTCTAATTTTCCTTCCTCTTGAGATCCCCTGATAAATTTTTCCTTTCCTTTTCCTTTTGCTTTCAGGCAGTCACAGACATGGTCGCATTCTCTTACTCTAAATAAAAAAAAGGAAAACCCTGAAAACTGGTATGACGTGAATTAGACAAGTAAATGGGTGGTTGACTTGAGCTTCTCTTCATCGCTCACTCACTGGTTTTGCCTCTAGTTTGTTACATTTTTTTGGAGGGAAGGATATACTTTTGGATATGCCCAATTGGAAACCAAGTTTAGTTCTATGATATGATTGATCAGTTCATCAATTTTGTAATTCGCCCTCCCAGGTACCCTCATTTTCACAGCTATTTCTGTTTACCTTTTTCTTTAATCAAGATATGCTTCTTTTTGAATATTTGGGTCATCTCCATATATTCTTGTACAGGGCGGATTACAACCCCGATCAGTATTTATGGGAGAAGGATTTCACTCTTGCTGGTAGAGCATACAAGAGACAAGACTTGGAGGCAAGTATGGGCATGATCAGTTCACACTAATTTTCACTCTTATCTTTCCTAGTTACTGCCTTTTATGCCTTGCTTTTCCTCAATGATGGTTCTATTTTCTAAGCCTGATGGCTTTGTGTTTTTGCTTGCTTTCAGCTTACCAATTCAAGGGGTCATACCTTGCGATGCAGTCATTACTTGCCTTCGCCTTTACCTGAAGATACTCACCTTCCTTGCGTTATATACTGTCATGGAAACAGGTAGGCAAAAATCATTCTGACTGTTCCATGTAATTTTGCTTCTATGTAGTCTGGCCACTCAACTTAAGTAAGCCTTAGTACCAAACTATTAAGGTAGGCTGCATAAATCTTCTCCTTTGTTTCTTTATATTCTTTTTATGGTCGAATTTCTATATAAATGTTGTAATACTTGATTAGTTAACATTTTTGTCCAACTCTGCTATTTGCTCTTTGCTTTCAAATTGAATCACTTATGCATTCATATCTCATCTTCAGCCTCTTAAACATTTACCATAACCTTATTGCTATTCATTTCCATTACCTTATTGCTACTCAGTTCTATAGTAACATACTTTTAACTCTGAAGTCTGGTTTTACAATCAGGCCATGTTGGCTCTCTTCCCCACAATCAAATCCACTGACTTTATTCACTTCCTCATCGAAGACCTGGAATTTCATGTCCTGAAACTAATCCCACTCTCTCCAGCCAACTTGATTACCCGCACCTCTCCACTAAACAATGGGGAACTACTTTCTATTGCTCATATTCAGGCATTAATGTGGCTTCTTATTTTCTGGGACCACACAGCACCTTAGCCTACTTTTCACTACTTCTGGACTCTGATGCAATGCACCACTAGGTTTCTGTGACATCATTTGCATCCATATGATTAAAGCGGTTTTGCAGTTGCTGTCATTATACTAAAAGTCTTCTCCTTTATCCTGTTTTGGGATTAATGTGCTCAATTTGACACAACAAGCATGGGCTAAGTTATAATATCTATATCTGCAGTGAAATGTACTCTGTGTGTATATAACAGTGAATTGTGTTTCCTCATCCTTTCCCTGAATTAGTAGTTGTTAGATAGTGTTCAAGGGTGGAAAACTTACTCAATTACCAACTTGCACAACAATGCAGTGGATGTAGAGCAGATGCAAATGAGGCTGCTGTAATTCTTCTTCCATCAAATATCACTGTTTTTGCTCTTGATTTTTCGGGTTCTGGCTTATCTGATGGTGATTATGTGAGCCTTGGTTGGCATGAGGTACGTCCCTGCTTTATTATGTTCATATGTAACTTGGCCTCCTTCATTTTTTGCATGCTCCTTTGCCCCTGTGACAGAGAGATGACCTCAAAGTAGTGGTCTCGTATCTAAGAAGCAACAAACAAATATCACGTATAGGCCTCTGGGGACGATCCATGGGTGCAGTCACTAGGTACTGTTTTGTTTTTATGTTTACTGGATCACCTTCTTGATGTCTTGAGAGTGTCAGATTAAAAAAAAATAAAGAAAAAAGAGAGGACAAAACTGAGATGCCAAATACCTTTTTAAGGAATCCTAACACAGCTGAGAAGTGGTTTTTCTGTGATATTATTCAGCCTTCTTTATGGAGCAGAAGATCCATCTATAGCTGGGATGGTTCTGGATAGTGCCTTTGCAAATTTATTTGATCTAATGATGGAACTTGTTGATGTGTACAAAATCAGGCTTCCAAAATTTACAGTATGGATCTGTCTCTCTATCTTTTGTTTTGCCCCTTACTGTTGGAAGCTCTAGCCACTCTTCAGTACACCAATACTTTTTATATATTGTTTTGTTTGGTTTTGTCAATTGTTCTTTCTGTTAGTTTTGCAATTTATTGGTGTTAGTCTTGTAATTTGCATTTCCTTTTGAATTGGATAATTGTATGTAGCATCTTCACTGACCAATCTTGAAATTAAAAAATTGTCTGCATACTGCATGCAACCATGTAACTGACTAGGCTCCCAGGCCTTGGGAGTTTTTTACTGTTATTTTCCTTACCCATTGAAGTATTTGTATCTGTGTCTTTGAGGATTTCTCCAGTGTGGTTGTACGGATTTTTTGGGGTTTGGATGTTGTTAATTTCATCTTTGTTGATCACACATAACCAAGCAAGAAATATGAAGTTGGTTGGAGTTTCAAAACATAATTTTTCTCCCTTTATGTCTGGCTTTTACAATTGCAACTTTTTACACTTTCTGTTGCAATCAGGTTAAGATGGCTGTACAGTACATGCGACGAGTGATTCAGAAGAAGGCAAAATTTGATATTATGGATCTTAACTGCCTAAAGGTATGTCTCTGTTTCTTAGATTGTTAAATGTTGTGTTCATACCACCCTGCTATGGCTCTTATAGTATCCCCACCATAAAAAAAAGCCTAATGTTTTTAGATTGTACATGGCTTCTTTCCATTCAGGAGTATTATTTTTGTTTATTTCTATTTATGAACACAATACACCCATTTTTATTAATATGCTGAATGCTTTGTTTCTTATATGATGAAAAGATATTAATGCCTTTTGATTCTCACAGGCAGCACCCAAAACATTCATTCCTGCTCTATTTGGGCATGCTAGCGAGGACAAATTCATTCAACCCCACCATGCTGACCTCATTTTTAACTCCTATGCAGTAATTATCATTCTAAAGTTGTCATTCTTTGCGAACCATAGTGACTCATCTTCGACAAATTAACTAAGTTTCCATCTTTTGCAGGGGGATAAAAACATTATAAAATTTGATGGGGACCACAACTCTTCTCGACCACAGTTTTATTATGATTCGGTTTCCATTTTCTTTTTCAACATCCTTCACCCTCCTCAAACTTCAGCTTCTTCAAATAAGCTTGAGAGATATTACGATTTGGGTGATTTGAAAGTCAGTGCTGGCATGGATGAGGTGATCTCCATATCTAGCTATTGTGAACAATTTAAACATGAACTACAGCTCAGTTGGTGATTTTGGTAGTTAGCAAGCCTAAGACCTTTGCTATCTCTTTCTTTTTCTGTTGTCTGCACCAATTTCTTTAACATATCTGTGCTTCTTAGAATCTCTGTCTAATTAAGCATCTCGACTTTTGCTCCATTATGCTAGCTTGCTACCGAGAGGCCATTATGGTAGCTTGAAATTTAGCAAGCTGGGTGTTGTATCCATCGGGTGGCTGTGCATTATACCTGTTAATTCTATCAATTTTATTTTAATATTTATTTATGGTTTTTTGTTATCCGATATATATATGTAAAATCTGTTGGTATTTATCCATTTTGTGAGATCTCTTGCAAATATCAAGACACATGATGACCGTAACTAGTCAATAATGTCTTACAACTGTTTAGTCAACATAAGTGCTTTGCGTGAAAATGAAAACTCATTGTGCTTGTACTGTTATATCATTACTTTAAAACTACCCATGACAACTACTTGAGAGTTGGCTATGCATCTACTGCCCAAAAGGATTGGAAAAATGATAATGCTCCTTTACACCAGCATGATGAATGATAACTTATAGCCTTTTTTTTATTTTTTCTCTTTTATCTTTGAGATATTTATATAAACTAACATTATTTGCCCCCCCCCCTTTTTTTCTTCTTCTTAGAGCCTCTTATATGAGATAATCACAGGCCTACGTTCAGCCTGTACCGATGTTGCAAGTTCTTCTTCTGTTCCTCCTAACATTCCAACCAAGAAACCTGTGAGCGAACTTCTTTATGAAATTGCACCGTTTGCTAATATAGTGGTATCTACCTTCTCTTTTGTGCATAATTAATCTTTTCCTTATTATTTATTTTGTGTTAAATGTGTGTTATTTTGTCGATGATTCAGGATTCTGTGGCTAACGAAAATGCTGGGCCTTGCAGCGACGAGCCATCAAATTTGCAGGTGATCTCATTCAACAGAAACTTGAACACTAGTTTTAACAGAAACCCTTGCTGGAGAACTACTGTTGTTTTTTGAGATTTTTAACTGACCTTTGACTGGATGTGGGATATATGATTCTACAGGGAAAGTCAAATGGCCAGAGTGAGGACTGTTGCTCATATACAAGCTCTAATAGAGAGAGTTGGGGAAGATGCTCCTCCCTGGGAGGCAGTGATGAAGAATATCCTTCTGAATGCAGAACTGTGGACAATAGCCACGAGGTTGCGTCTCTTTCTCTTTCATGTTTTTTCCTGGGTCTCACCATTGGTTCATTTCAACACCAACTTGCGCCCTCCCATTTCACCTCTTTTCCTTGTTTGTATATGCTGAGTAATTTTGTTATGAAAAAAAAAAAACATGAAGAATGGCTGTCATTTCAGTTGATCTGGCCTAGTGTAGTTCAAAGGTTTCCATTTGTTGATCAAAAGCTTGGGCACCTTGTACTCACTCAAACACCACCCCTCCCTGCTGGGGGGGAAAAACATGGATATTTGTTATGTATCTGTTAAAAAGAACTGAGAACCACTGTAAGATTGATGCATTTAATGCCTGCTACATAATTTGCTAATCTCCATAATATAGCGCTAAGAAAGGCATCCTTAACATTTTCTTTTTGTATTTAGACGACTCTAAAGGCATTTGCAACACCTCTAAGAAGCATACAACAAAAATCTCCAGACCCAGCAAAGGAGGAGGCGGAGGAGGAGGAGGAGGAGAAGAAGAAGAAGAAGAAGAAAGCTCTCACAGTGCCGAAGAAGCTCAAGGGTGAGAAATTCGAAAAGCTTGAGGCTTTCAGCAAACGTCTACGGCATTGCATTCTAAGGAGGGGAAACCACCAAAGGCATTGTTCTTCATGACAGCTTCTGTACCATAGAAACATGTCCATAATCCACCTCCAAGTTTGAATTGTTATGCTTTTCATCCGCACCACTTTTTTAGTTAGTAGGCATTGATTTTGTCCTCTGATATCTTGGCGCGATCTGGTCCTCGTTTTTATCTTTACAATCTTGATGGAGTGTAAAGTTGTTTAATGTTGAGAATCAAAAAGGTGAATTTGGATAAACAGGATTCTTTGTCGTTCATCGTAGAAGCTGAAGCAGAGCTGGCTTGTGACCATTTGCTTCGGAGCGTAGACACATATGAACGAAATTTCATGGCTCAGAGACCGCTTCATGATTGCAATCGTTAGGAAGGCTATTGCAGTTACTTAACCAAATTCACCCTCGTTTATATTGCTTTTCGTTTAGCTGAATCTAATCATCTCCAAACATCTACCATCAATTTGTTTGACCGGATTAAAAATACGTTTAAAATTACATAGACAAGGCAAAGTGAAAAGATTCAACAAGGGTACACATCATGCAGCCAGTAAAACTAAAGGTCACTGCCTAAGACCTCCGATTGATCTTCGTTTCCCATTGATAACCCAGATGAAGGATCGAATTGCTCTCTGGTCAAGAAGGCAGAGTGCGGTTGTGGATAGGAATTCAAGCTCGACTCCAGTATCTGGTGTGTAAGAACCATCTCTGGTTTACCATATGCTACACCCATGCTTACCATTTGCTTCTTCAGTGACCTCTCACCTCTAGGGCTCTCTGCTGGGGAACCAGTATTGCAACGTGAATCTGGTGTTAATGGCTCGTGCTGAGAGGAGAATGATTCATCAATTGAAAGGCTCTTTGTTGGGGCACATTCCTTGGCAACCTTGTCTTGGAGGGGTGATTCAGAAGTTGGGGCGGGGGTTGCTGGGTCTGTTTTGTTGTCAGATTCTGGGCAGTGGTCACCTGATACTGGGGCAGAGACCCCTGAACAAGGCACATCTTCAAGAACTCCGCTCAATCGTTGTTGCTCTTCAATTATCTTCTTCAAATACTTCCCTTGGGCTTCTATGCGTAATTGTAGCTGTCTCTGCACCTGTTATGTTCAAAACAAACAGAAATTGCATGCTGGTAAGAATAGGGTTGGGCATAAACCTTTGATTACACAATGAAGTTAGACCTTACATTAGAACCAGGGACTAATGTGCATAGAAAAGTTTCCACACACGTAGGTGCAGCAAAATATTAAAGTTTCATAGTTAAACAAACAAGATGGTAAGAATTGGTATCTTGCTATGATTTCCATGTTCCAAAAACATCAACTGACTTGGGTTATTTCCTTTTCCTCATTCAAGCAGGAGTTTAAAAGCCTAAGTTGGTGATAAAAGATCATACTGATGAGAGAGAAAAAATGATAATAAATGAACCAATTGGATGCCTAATAGCAAGGAAAACATGCCTCCAATTGCTCATGTAGACGCTTTTGCACCTCCATCTGCAGCTTGAGTGCTTCTGTAATTTGCATTCCACTGCAAACAAGAATCCCCAAATAGCTCAAGCCCATTTTCTAAATGATTCAAAACAAATTACGAAATATACTACTTGTGAGTCTTGCCTTTGAGGCCAAGGTGTCCAAGTGTTTTATAGGATATGGAGCAAAACCAAATTCTTCAGTCTAGAGTGTCCAAAAGATATCCACAACACATGATTCTTTGAATAAAATGATTGTGAATAACAAAAAGAAAGCAGAGAAGAGAAGAGAAGAGAGAGTTCCACTTACGATGAACCATCCGAATTGGAAAGCACATCCCCTGTTTCCTTCTTGTCCACTTTTTTCCCTTGCATTACCATTGTCATTTGAATCAGAAACAATATTTTTTACACAAGGATATGTTAAACAATGCACAACTAGTGTGGTGTGCATGAGCAACTAAGCACGTAAACAGCAGAGATCAAATGGGCTTACCATCGGATGAGGAGTCAGGAAGGTATTTTGCAAGTCGATATTTCTGGACACATCAGGAGATCATAGTTATTAAATGATAGTAAACAAAATAATCAAAGAAAAGGGAATTTGAAGTTTCGAATAGGATGAGAATGGAGTTTATATGCCTGTAAATGGCTTTTAACATGGTAAATTGTTAAGCCTTGCACACCCATGACTCTGAGAACACCTTTAGGTGTAGCCCCTGGAGAGAGAGGTAAAAGAATTCGAAAACAAAAAACAAAAAAAGTAATTATTCAACACCTTATTTGTTAAATAAATTTATGAAAGGTTTTGAACATCTGATCTGCATTTCCATGCAGTTATATTGAGTTACAAGTCTCAGTTGGGTTCTCACACAATTAAATACCCAAATTTCCTACTTCAGACGGAATTTTAATCAAATGAGAGCACTATGACAAGTGATTGAGTATCCATTTTGTTCATGCGCTAATGTACACAAATAGGGGCCTTATTTTTTTATTTTATTTTTTTACAATATATGATCAACTGTATGCAAAATCTGTGAGTAGCTTTGGTTATCCAAAAGCATTGCAACACTAAAACTGCATCTCTTTCTAGAAAAGGAGGGACCTTTTTCTTTTATCTGGCAAGTGCCTCTCTTTTTATTTGCCCCCTTCCATCAGTCAAAATGGCAAAAGATGATAAAATGCTTAACAAACTATCCAATGACAAGTAAAAATTCTCTTCAAACAACCAACCTGTCAATTACATGCATGAGACGCCTAAGAGTTGCATGGAGAAAAAAAAACTTCACTGATTTAAGCTCTTTTGATGCTTTATAAAGAATATATTTGAAAAAATTAGATAAATGGAGTTTAAAAAATAACAAAAAAAAATCACAGTTAGAAAAAAAAGACCAGCCAGGTGGATGTTGATGAGACTTACGATCTGGCCCACCAAGCTGAGCCACAGCATCAACAAAGCGTTCGTGGAGCTCATGAGTCCAACGCAATCGTTGCTTTGAGGCAAGATTAGGATTGTTGTTGAGACTGTTCCCTCCATTGATGGGATCCATTGTCATAGCTTCACAATCTAAATGTTGATCATTAACTAATGAGTTTTTATGTAGGAAACTTGAACTAGGAACACTCTCCAGCTGATACACATGTCATTCATCTATAACCACAAAACCCAGTAGGTAAGACAAAGGAATGAGAAAAGTAGTGTCATCTTCCTATTTGAGTATAGCTTGCATTTGGAAAAACAATGACACTTAAGAAGATAAAATATCCATCTAGAGTGAAGCAGAGGAAGCATGGTTGAAGTTTTATAAACAGGAACGCGTTGGAGGAAAACATGGTTGCATGGAGGGTGCATTCTTATTATTAACCAAAGTCATGAACTTTTATAACAACCAAAAAAAAGATTATTATACGTATCCAGCATGCTAATTTTTAACAAGGGACCATATCCTAAGGCTCGGAGATCTTTTCCTTCCATTAAATCTCCGCCATGAAGTGAAAACCAAAACCCTGATATTTGGCAAAACTTTACTCCCTTACGCTACTTTTAAATGAATAGGGAATTTAGAAACAGAGCTGGCCACAAGAAGTACTAAGGTCCTGGCGATAGTCCAGAAAATCACTAGTTTAACCACTTGGCATATCAATGGTGCTTGGATATAAGCATGTGCAGCATTAATTTATTTATAATATCTATATTCCACACCCTAAACCTTAAAGATGCTAAATCACTCAAGAAAGAGTTTAACTTTTATTTGGTAATTCAGGTTGTTGAAAACTAAGTTAAATAGAAAAGGGAGTGATTGGGAGTACAACTGATCCCCAATAATATCTCTGCTTGCATCTCCTACAATGTTCTTTCCTTAGACGAGTATGGTGTGTGGAGAAAAATTGCAGCTAATGGATTTGAAGGTTGGAAGTTAAAACACGAGAAGCAACCAAAATAAAAGACATGACTAAGATGTTGTTGTGGAAGCCTAACAGAAGCAGGTGTTTTGGATTGTCTGTTTGTTAGTCATAAAATAAAAGACGGTCGTTAAGGGATAATCATATCATAGGAAACATTTACTGCTGCTGCTGCTGCTAGTATTGAGTTTTTTTTAAAAAAATAAAAAATCAACAAAACTTGTAACAAAGAAAATAATCAAGGGAACAGTGAAGAAGCAAGGTAACCTAATTAATTGAAAGATAAGCCGATGCAGTCGGTGTCATATCATGATATACAGTAAATCAGTAAGAGTGTGTGCCTGTATTTGTAAATGACAATAAATAACATAGCAATTAGCGATTGAGCAACAAACAAACAAACAATTGATGTAAGAAATCTGACATAACAATGTCTCCGGAACTGAAGTGGAGCCTGGAGGAGGAATATTAGAAGCAGAAACAAATTAGGAATTTGTAGTAATTAGGGTTTGTTTCTTTTATTACAGAGAGAGAGTAAGTATATAATTAACAATCGAGAGAGATGAGGAGAAGACCGAGATGTACGTGAGGCAATTTTAAGGAATAAAGAGTCAAGAAGGAGAGATTGGGAACTGGAATATACAAGGAAAAGAAGGATGAGAAGGCAGGGAGAGAGGGACCTACCCAGATCCATTTCTCTATTGCTGGACTCTGTTAGTCCATCCCATATGCCGTTGCTGCTGATCTTGCTGGGATTTCGGAGGAGGAGGAGGAGCTGCTGCTGCTGCTTTCCCTAATCCTAATATTGATGGTTGATCGATTGATTGTAGAATCTATGAGTGATAATAATACTAATGTCTAATCTCTCTTTCGCGCTGTGTTAATTAACAACGCTGCTTGATAGATGGATAAAGAAAGAGACGGATTGGGAAGAGGTTTTTTTTTTTTTTTGAATGAGAGAGAGAGAGAGGGGGGGGGGGGGGGGGGTTGGAAATGCTTGACCCAAATGACCACCACACAGTCACACGATTGTTTTCTTTTCTTTTACTTTCTTTCTTCTCCTAGCCTTTCCCTTCTTCCTCTTCCTCTTCTTCCTCTTCTTCTTCTTCCTTTTCTTTGTTTTTTTTTAAAGAAAAATAAATAAGTTGTGTTTGAGAACCCTCGAGTGAATTTCAACCTTCAAACCCCATCATCCAGAATCGTTTGTGCATAATAGTAAATTAATATATAAATGACAAATCCACAAGAACCGGCGGACGGACCGACCCTATAAAGCACACAAAACGCACTGTTTTACTCCCACCACCAGAATAAATGAATAAATAAACCGAAACATGGAGGGTAATGTTTATTTATTATGGGACTGCGTTATAGCGGGCCGCGGACACTAGTTTTTTTTTTTTTGGGTGGGGGGGGCGGGCAAAGTTGTTATTAACTGGTATCCATCATGTGTTTGATAAATACAATACATGACAGCGAAGAATAGGATTGGAAGTGCGAGTGAGGACAACCGGCCTTCTCACGGAATCTTCATTTGTCATATTCCGTTTTTCTCTCCCCTTTAAAAATGAGGGAATGGATATTCCGTCAAATTCTCTGTCCCTTTTCTTTATTCCTTTCATCGATGATTGTTATGTGTTTGGCTCTTCTTCTTCTTCTTCTCCCCGCTTTCCTTGCCTGACCGTACGCCCCTTCTTTTTATTTTACTTCTATTCCCAAACATTCCCTATCCAATCTCTTTTAACACTCCATTCATTACTCCTCTTTCTAATTAAGCTACCCCTATGACCACCAGGTATCCATCCATCCATCCATCCATCTGAAGACAAGATCTTTGATCTTCCATGGCTTGTATTAATCGCATTCTTGTAACCAAGTCATCTTTTTCCTGAATAGCAAGTCATCTTTCACGGCAAAAGATAGCTGCTTTCATTAACACCACCTCATTCCCATTCCACGCATCGTTTATATCAAATTAAGTCATCGGAACAGTTTTTTTCTTTCTTTCAAGTGAGGAGACTATTTTTATGAGAAGATGATGAATTATATATAGTGACAATACTAGTTTAGCGTAACTAGTAGGCAATTTAATCAGCAAAAGTGTGAGTGATTGGCAAGAAATCGCATAATCCTGTTAATGATTCACAATTTGAATTTACACTTACGAAACAAGTCATCTCCACCACATATTTCTGCCTGTCGACTTGTCCACATGACCGGATCTGCATTCATTCGCTTGGTCGAACAGGAGAATCTTACTTAATCACATAAGATGATAATCCCGGGTTTTTCGGTCGAACAGGAGAATCTTACTTAATCACATAAGATGATAATCCCGGGTTTTTCAATTCCATATTCCATACAGAGAGGCGCCATAGGAATTGACTTGGGTCGCATTAACTTCTGCATTTCCCATTCTTGTTTCACCCCAGATCAAAGATGTTGCCGACTCCAAGCTCAGCATCCCTTTCTTCCCTCCAGCTGGAGATCCTTCCAAATTCAAACCTCCAGGACTCTCGTTAGAAGTCAGGCAGCTTTCGGTAGAACAATCAGCCCCTTGGTGATGAAGACCAGGCAGTACATCCTCTGGACCATGCACTTCAGCCACCTCAGAGGTTTGTAAGGAGTAAAAGCCAAGTGGATCAAGAGAGGCAATTCTAGTTGTCTTGGTTCCCACCCCCTTCTGGCTATCTGTATCAATAACTGCAGTGCCAATAAATTGATCGGCAAGCATCTTACAAGCTCTCTCAAGCATGGCCAGATATCTTCGTTCTGCATCCAGGCGAATATGCAAGTGCTTCTCAGCCTGCATAATAACATATGAAGATCAGCCAGCTGGTGCATAGAGCCCCTCAGTAAAAGAGGTGTGGAGCCAGATGTAAAGTCCACTTGAAATAGTTCCTAATAGAATGATAATGAAAAATTCTTTATCAACTGCCAATTAGTTACCATTTTGTGCATATGGTGAAACTGAATGAAACTTGTCACGAGCTAAATAAAGATAGAAGAGTTTTTGATTATTATCAATTATATTTCAAGCTCGGCGAACAAAAACCCACTTCCAAACACTCACTGCCAACATCTATTTCCATAAAAAAAAAAAGTATGATAACAGAAACACAAGGCTAATTTCTCATACAGGGGAAGAAACTTTACCTCCACTTGTAGATGCAATTTGCTTTGCACTTCCATTTGTGCGCGTAATGCCTCTTTGACTTCATAACCTCTAAAAACAAACATTCTCTTAAGATAATTCAGGAAACTCAAGAATTTACTGCCCGTCACTAGCTTTTAATGAAGAAGAAATTCTTACTCATTCACATCAGAAGCTGTCATATTCAGAGAAGAGTTGCCAGTACAAGGGTTTTCTAAGAGATACGAGCCAGATAATCCTTCCATAGGCAAAAGGGGAGAAGTTAGTTTATGCTTTAAGATGGACATCAGGGAGATCATGATAGAAAATTTCTTCCCTCAGCAGATATGCATTATAGAGAAAATGTGAGGGGGAGAGAGAGACAGCATCAACATTATTATTAAGAAAAACAAAATCCGTGCAAAAATATAATTTTAGTTAAATTGATAGATAACAGGAAAATTCAGCAAATCATAACAGGACCTACCATCTTTGAATGTGTCGCTCATATCCTTCCCCGATTGCTTACCCAGTCTATATTTCTGCAGATTTCACAGAAAGAAACGTTATACTAGAGCATCAAAATTAGGTCCATAAAAGATCAATTTTGACCAGAAGGGAATGGGAATGAAAACCTGAAGGTGGCTCTTTAAATGAAAGAGGGTCAATCCCTTGACATTCATTGTACGCAAGATGGCCTTTGGGGTGGCTTCTGCAAACCATTGGAGTGCATGTTGTTGTTATTAATAATACTAAAAATAACAGGATGAGATGATCCATGGGAGGTTTCTACAATCTACATATAAATAAAGAATTACTAATCAAGTTTAGTACAGTAGCAAATAAAGATGGAGGATTTAGTCGATGTTTTCAAAAAGCAAGCACCTTTTCTCTCTATTTTTTTCTAGATGAGTGCTAATACAAAAGAGAATGGTATTGTTGGGGCCTGGGGAATCATTATCCGACACAAATCAACTAGTTCTACTACAACTAATAATAATAATAATAATAAGAGGTCTAAATAAACCCTAAGCCCTAAAACAAAACAAAACAAAACCAAAAAATCATCAAGAATTGTAAAAGAAGCAATATTCCTTTATCGAACAGATGGCATCCAGGTTAGGTTTGGTAGAAATAGAAATGAATAGTTAAGCAAAAGGAGAGAAGAAATGAGAAGAAAAGGAAGAAGAAGACAGACTATTGGGACCGCCGAGCTGAGAGACAGCGTCAACGAAGCGTTGGTGAAGATCGGCAGTCCAACGGAGGCGAGGCTTGGGATCGGAAGTCAACACAACTTGGGCTCCTCCTTGCATTCCTAATCCAATTCCAATTCCAATTCCTGATTGGTTTTGATGCATTTCTTCCATAATCATCCCTCCGATTCCAACCCCCATGCTCTCTAACATAATTATCTCTCTCTCTCTCTCTCGCTCTTTATGGTTTCTAATCTAGGGCACAGAGTAGTTGTTAAATTGCAGTAAGAGTCCCGAAACCCAGTTCCCCAACCTCCACAGACACAACCATTCCTTTATAATAGTGTCTTGTCCTGTCATCTACTAATAACCACAACTGCTTGTTCATATATATATATATATATATATATATATATATATATATATATATATAACAACTAGTTAATTGTATTGTGATTTGTAATGGGTTAATATTAATTTTTAAAAAAATAAAAAATATTTTAATAGTATTGTTAAAACTAAGCAAGTGAATAAATTTTATAATAACAAACATGTATAAACAACTCAAGTTTATTTGGGTCTGTCATACATGTATGACTCAAATTTATTTGTAAATACTGAAAATAAATTTTTATATAAATTAAAAATAATATAGATGAAAAAAAGAAATGAAATAATTAATGTACATATTCAAATAAATTAAATTGCTAAGGGTTTTTTTATAAAAAAAAATAAAAGAAAAGAGTTATGACTGAATTGTAAAAGAGAGGAAAGAATTGGTCAAAGTATAATTAAAAGAAAATAGAACTATAAATACCTAATTCTTTCCATGTGGTCAGTTGCACAAGTTAAGAAAAAGAAGGGGGGAGATTTCAAATTTTTCTCCACCAAAATTTAGGGAAAAACATCAAAAATTTTAAGACTATACAAACTTTAAACTACTAAGTAGAGAGAACACTCAATGACAAAAGAATTAACAAGGAAATAAGTGAAGAAATTGTGAAGAAGAGAGAAGAAGAGGGTTGGCTACATGCAAGGAAGGAGAAGCTAAAAATCTTCAACCAAATTTAAGTTGAAATCCAAATTTTTCTCAGGGTAAAGACCCTAAACCTAATTGTGAAAACCAATTTGAAATTTGATTAGAAATTATGCACCAATTTCATATTTTATAAATTAGGGTCCTTGAATGAAAATTTAAAGAATTACAGAATTTATTAGGATGAAGTTAATTAAACTACTATAAATTTTTTTAAACATGAAAATCATGCAAAATTATCAAAGAAAAACTAATGACCAAGGGACATGACTGGCCAGCCATGTTAGGGTTGAATGAGAGGAAAAGAAATTCTGAATTTGTACTTGATAAACCTTGTGATATGCATTATGATGTGAACAATGAGTAAATAAGACAAATCATTGCATAGAAAGGATAAGGGGGGCCCTTAGTCCCCTTAGACCAAATTCCTTTAAGAATAGATTGAGGGGAAGGAGGAATAGTTTTGGCATGTTTTATGTTAATGATCTATGAATTAGTTTTGGTAAGAAGCTAACTAATAGGAAAAGCATGAAAACTTGATAATAGAAAATTGTGAGTCAAATGTGTGTGTTATGTGAGGTTGAAAAAAATTTATTAACCACGGGTATAGCTTATGGTTCGGTTTAGGAGGAGTCGCAAAGTGTAGGAAAAACATAGGAATAGGTGTCCTTAGAGAAAATGAGAAAATAGGGATAAGGATTCAAGTCTAAAAATGATAAAGTTCAAGGAAGGGTTCTTCATAGAAGTTATAGCTAGTGATGTTAGCTTTCCAATAAATCCTACCTTGCTTAATTTGAAACTCTATAACTCCAGATATAGGTAAATATCTTAGGAGAGGTTGAGTTGTCACCTCTGTTGGTATATTCGACCAATCGACAAAACTTAGTTTTGTCAAGGGCAGAATCAGACTTCTTTCACTTAGGAAATGTGTGGTGTCGTGTCATAGGGTTCAAAGAAAATAAGTTATATTCAAAACCGAATTGGTGATGATAGTTATAATTAATAAAGAACAATGATCTAAAGGGATATAATGAGAAACGTAAATATGGATGAAACAATTGTTAAAAAGAAGTCAACATTGTCGTTACTATTATTGTTGTTATTGTTGTTATGAAAAATATAACGAAGTAAGAAATTATATGGTATACTTGTGGATTCAGGAGGGGCACAACAACAAAGGAGCGCGAGCCAAGTTTCTGCAGTAGGTAAGTGTTTTACACCCATATCTTTCTTAAATGTACATAATTATGAAAGCTTGTTTAATTTTTGGATTTTATATATAAATGTTTCCAAAAGGGAAGCATATAATGAAATGAATGAAAAATAAAAACATACTTGATTAACTATTCCGGTGGGGAATAATTAATGATACCAATGGGTTCCATTGATATCAACATTTCCCTAGATTCGATTAATCAATTCCGAGAACAGGAGGCTAATGATGTAGTAAGGTTTACTAACATCGGTATGATTATCCCAGAACATGGAGAATATTGAACTTGATTAACTATTTTAGATTAGGAATAGTTAATGATATCGATGAGCTATATTGATATCAGCATTTTCATGCAACTTGATTAGATATTCCTAGTATGAAGGCTAATGATATCAAGGGTCCTTGACATTGACAATTCCGCGGATATTTCAAAGTATTGTTGGGACTTGATTAACTTTTTCAGATTAGAAATAGTTAATAATATTAAGAGGCTGTATTAATATCGGCATTCATGATAAATTTAATTAGTCAGTCCCGATGAGGGAGACTAATAATACTAATAAAATTCATTAGTATTGGCATTACCATCCCAAGGTTTTGGGAAGAAAAAGAAGAAAAAAATATATATGATTAACTATCCGGTGAAAGATGGTTAATGATATCAATAAATTGGCATCGACACTTTCTTGGAGGAATTGTCCTTCGGTATAAATACGTGATATTGGTTAGAGATTAAGAATGGAATGGAAAATGTTAGTTAATTCATGAGAAATAAATCTTAAAAAGGACAATGCAGGAATTGTAGGGAAATATAAATGAATATTAGTCTTGAATAAATTACTTGATTACCTTTATTAATAGTGATTTCCATAATATTTATATTTCATTGTTATATTTGTTCCAGGTCCGTCACACTCACGACATGAGTGATTTTCAGATCTTTCCATCATTTAGTTATCTAGCTTTAAGTGAATACTTATGTAATTTGTATCTTAAAAAATTGTTATGGGTTGAATTGTATTAATATCTTTTAAATTGAATGTATGAATTTAAATTTTATTTTCATATATTTATAATCTACATATATGTGTGTTTACTTATTTAGTGTCATTCAATACTTCATTTCTATTATATTAATGATTGAGAGATTACAATTTCATTGATGTTGGTTGTTGGAATTGAGATCAGGTCGTGATTGAATAATGATTAAAAGAAGTGTAACATGTTGTTGTCAATAACTTGGAACCTCCTAATATATGAGATATTTTGTTGAAATTTCAGTAGAATTTTCGGAGGACCCTTGTATGAATTTTATTTTTAAAAAAAATTACCATGTTTTTCCATAAATTATGATTGGTGTGTTGTTTTGGTAACTAAAATGTTACATTAACTTTGAGTTTTTTTATGTTTTTTTTATTAAATTGATATTTTTAACTTCACCCTTCAATATTAGGTTATTAGACCTTAAGTTTTGTGGGTTTTTTCACTTTTCTTTCTGTGGGGTTATTCTGGTCTTATATCTCGGGTCACAGGTTAGTCAAATTAATCTGGCTTGACTCCGATTTTTTCATGTTTTTTTAAAATTGATTTTTTTTTTCTGATTTCATCTTTCATTAGTTTGCTTGAGAGTTATCCTCCATTATATCATTCAATTTCTTTTGTGTGCGCTTATCATGTTCTTATGACTGGACCGTGAATTTGACATATTGTCTCGAGTCTTTTTTTTTTCCTGTTTTAAATTTGATTTTTTTTTCCAATTTATCCTTCAATGTTTACTTTGCTAGTAATTAAACTTTAAATTTATTTTATTTTTATTTTTACAAGGTTTATCGTTTGCATTCAAATCTCTCTTTGTTATCAAATAAGATCATTGAGATCTTTTAAGAATATATAGAGAGTATCTTTTTTATAATATTAACAAGCGTTCATTTTTTTCATCCGCCATTGTCTTTTTCATTGTAGTTTGATTTTTTTTATAATCATATTATTAAATTAACTGATTTTATTTAACTCATTCAAATGAATGACCCGAACTCTTTTTAAAACACTATAATCACTCAAATTTTTTTTATTAAAAAAAATTTAACTCGACCTACGACGCAACACAAACCATCCTTGTGGTGAGCTCCATGTCATTTCAACTACTATTTAGTATTGTTTTCATTTTTATTTTTTAATAAACATATATTTTCAAATGAATTTGTTATATTTTTCAAAAATTTAAAAACACATCCTTCACATTAGTACAAAACATTTTTTTTAGATGTCAATCTTAAAATTTGATAAAATAAATAAAAAATATTATAGGAATAATAGTCGCAAAATGGACTTTTTTAAATGAAAAAAATATCCCAAATAAAAAAATATCTAGGGTCAAAGAAATCTCCCTTTCTAATTCGCTTTAAAGATCATGGATGATTTTCTCACTAAATCAATCCTTTTCATTCCCTTTCTATTTCTAATTTGATTTATTTTTTTTGTAGCTTCCCTAATTAGTATTCTAGTTTTATCTACTATTTTTCATGTTCTTTGAATAAAAAATTGATCATATGGTGATTTAATCCTCTTCAACAATAATATAGAAATCAGATTCTCCATTGATGAAACTTGATAGCATGACCCTTTTTCTTATTAATTTATGGTGATTCGAAATAAAAAAAAATTATGCACATGATATTTTTTACTCAAGTTCTAATTTTACTACAAAATCTCATCATCATACTCAAGTTCTAATTTTACTTCAAATGCATGGTTTCTTAATGCTGAAGACTCTCTCCTCTCCTCCTCCATCTGTTAAATGTGTTTTGAGTAAAATCTCATCATCATATTTTGCTCTCTGCCTCTTGCTTGCATCACTCTCTGTTTTCCTTCTTGAGGGGAGAGCAGATGTTTATATGTGAAATCTTTCTATTTCTTTCTGAGCAGCTAAAGTAGTGAAAAATTGCAATGGAGATATGAATGAATCAAAGCACCAGGTATGATTTTTTTTTTTTTTTACAGATCGACTCCGATTTTAAATTTTCTAAAGCACTCTCGTTTGAACCAATTTTTTTTTTCTTTTTCCCGCAGACTAAGCACGGCTACTTGGCCAAACTATCAGGCGGCTCACAGAAAATCTCTGAAATCCCCCGTTGATATGGTTGACATGTTACTGTAAAGTTCTGGTGTTGCTTGGCTCAAATCCTATAGCCATGCAAATGCTTAGCCCATCTTCTAGCCATGTAAGGATCATGGTAATCCCAACTCTCAACACTACTACTCCTTCCACCAAGTATACTGCTGGAGTCCCTCCCTACTACAGCTTCCCTGTCATCTTCATTTGCTTCCCTTTTATCCCCTAGTGCCACCGCAGTTTCTCCTGTTCTGTTGAATTCCTCAATTCCGCCATCAATGTAGCTATATCCTACACAAACATATCCCGACTCGCCCACTTCCAAGACAATTCTCCTTTCTTCGCCGCCCCGTAGCTCTCCAAGCCTTATGATCCTGGCTTCATCCCCTATCCTCAATTGGACATCTCTAATCACACCTCCAAGCAGTCTGGCCAAGAACTCTTCAAATTCATGCATGACGAACCCATTTGAAGTGCCAAAGCCAAATCCCACGTGAAACCGATGGATGGGAATAGGAACTTGCAAATTGATAGCATTGTACGATCTCGTTGGACTATCAGAGAGATGTAAGATAGTAGACTGTGGATTCTTGTGTGCACGATCCTCGAGAATTTTTATCCCTTTTTTGAGACCTTCAATCGGGTCTGCTTGCCCCATATAGAAAAGGCGGTCAATGACCTGTAAGGCTGTTCGCTTACCATAGGATGTCATGCGTCTAAGGGGGAAGACACGGGCTGCAGCTGAAGAGTAAGTCACAATAGCCAAACGATCAATGGGTCGGAGAGAGAAAACCACTAATGCCATCGATTGCTTGAGAAGCCTCAGATGTGGTCCATTGGGGCTTGCAACCAGAACCATATCCGTCGGTCGTTGATTTGCCAACCGTACTGAGAGATAGGCAGCAGTTGTTCTCCTATTTGATGAGGAGGTGCATGCATAAGAAGCTGGTGGGTGTGAAAGCAATGATGAGCTTGTTAAGTTGTAGTGATGCTGGTAATGTTGTGTGCGAGGATGATGAAAGATTGTCAATGGGATTGGCACTAGAGAGAAGTCTAGACGGGGATGATTGGGAGTCTGATCAGGTTCTATGGGGTCATCGTCATCATAACGGGCAGAGCGTAGGAAAGAACGTCTATGGACGCGGAAGTTTGCAATGGAATCATCTAGGATTTGGAAAATGGGATCGGCGTGGTTGCAGGAAAGGGAACAAGGCATATTTAGGTTGCGGGGGAGCTGCGTCCAATGAGCACGGCAGATGGGGCAGGTGACACTACCATGGCGGACATTGGATGAGATGCAGGCAAAGTGGAACGCATGAGAGCACTGCGCTGTGAATATGGCCTGACCCGGGCTGTTGCCTGTGCTATAACTTAGGGGATCAAGACATATTGCGCACAAGTTCTGCCACATCACATGAATAACTTAAACAGGTTAGCTAAAACAAATCCATGAGCATGCCCTGGCAGGAGTTTGAAGTGAGAGACACATTATGAAAAATGACATTTGATCTTGATCTCGAAGAGATAAAAACATATTCCTCAAAAGAAAAAAAAAATTTCCCAGAAAAAAACCACTAAAGAATTAGACATCTCAAATTCAGTCTGCTGTTAGTGCAGTCTCAAGAGTAGATTAAAAGAACAAGTTATCAAGGATATTGTTCGATTCACAAGCTAAAATTGTACTAATCCTTTCTTTTTTATAGAACTATATATGATGATGATCCTTATACCCTGAAAGGTAAAATTTGACTTGGAGAGCAACCTGTTGGCCAGTACTCACTCATGACGGGGGGGCTTTTCCGCGCGCCCCTTATTTTTGTTGCCTTCATGAGAAGGATGATTAGTTGTGGTTATTAGAGAGTGAGATGAGAATTAATATAACTGATGTGATGGGGAGTTATTTGGATCATCTACAAACATAAAAAGGTTAAGTATGAAAGGGGAGGGTGCAATAATTGAAAGAAGAAAAAAATGGTAAGAAATCATGTGGTGGTGATAATGCACATTGCCTGTAGGTAGATGAGACGGGAACTTAATTAACAGTGGGTGGAATAGGGCTTCATTTGTAATGAGAAGTTGGGATGTGCAAATATTCAGAATCACAAGCTTTTTTGTAGCCTCGAAAATCATACTGAGTGTATCATTACCAGTGAACAGTGTCATATATAAAAAAGAAGAAGGAAAAAAAGGATGGCCTAGAGAAGAGAATTGTCTGTCGCTGTGGGCAAGTGTGAAATGAAGCAGAGCACAAATAAACAAACAGATGAGATTAGCCACGAGAGCAGTCAAACTTTGGATTCCAAGAGTAGATGTAAGCAACGGCCATAGCAAGGTAGATTAAGACATCAAGTTAAGTACTCTCAAAAGCAAAGAGAAGACAAAAAACATGGTTTGCCTACCTTAGAAGCCACGTTGTTGTTTTTTGTATTGCTAATGATGGTGTTGGATTCTTCTTCTTCATCATCATCATCTTCCCCTTCCCCTTCCCCTAAGAAGCTATTCTTTGTCCTTGTGGGAAACATTGCTAGATTAGAATCCGAGATCTGTAAATTTCACTCGCAGGTATTAGCTGGCTTCTTAATTAACTACAATCCCCTTCGATTAATTAAATCTATCTTGTTATATATATATATATATATATATATATATATATATGCAAATTAACTGCACAAGGATGGCTTTTTGAGGAGAGATTAAAAGGGACCCTTGTCGTCATAAATCATTGTATGCAATATATCGATCTTAATTATAAGATTTCATCCCAAAATCCTAAAGAAAATTAAGGAAGAGAATCTTCTCTTCCCAGGAGAAAATTAGGGAATGAGGAGTTACTTACATTGATGGAGGTGGTATGAACGGAAACAGAGGGATCCGCAGGAGCAGATGGCTCTCTGGAGGAGAAGGAGGCGCATGCAGCCACCACCATTTTCTTAGCAGCCCTTTTCAGCTTGGATGACGCTGCTCCTACTCCCATGTTTCTTTCTTTCTTTCTTTCAAATGCTCTATGCTATGCCACACTGAGAGTTGACAAGGATCAGAAGAGGAATGAACTACGAATATATGGATATGAAGGGAGGCAACTAGTCTTAATGTAATCTTAGTGGCATACAAAGGCTGAAAAGGGGCAGACAAGCCCTGCCAAATCCTGCAGTTTCTTCAGCAGCTTGTGTTGCTTTCTTTCACACGCTCTCTCATATTTGTTTTCAGCTCTCTCTCACCCTTCCTTCCTTCCTTCCAGGCAAGCCAAGTACTTCCACATTTTTATACTAACCCCACCACTTTGCTTTAAAGTATCTACTGACACCTTTTCTTTTATTTGTTTTCCCTCCCTCCCCTAACGTTCTTTACCTTGACCGCTCTCAAGAGAAAAGAAAGAAAGAAGGAGACATTCTTTACCTTTTCCTTTACATCCTCATTTATCATATTGTTTTTCCTCCTTGTCAATGGTAAAAAAAAAAAACCCAGCACCGGTGACATATTCTTTCCTTCTTTTATTAGCTCAGGAGTGTATAAATCAAATGGTGGACTGGCTAGCAGCAAGTGCTGCTGCTGCTAGACCTCCCCTGAAAGAGAGATGACCTAATCTTTAATCATCGTGAAAGGGATGACACATGTTTATCAATTCAAAACCCCGTCTGCTAGATAGATAAAAAAGAAAGAAAATCCATCTGTAATTATGATGGATCTACAGTGGTGTGAATGCACTAGTGTTAATATTTTATAGATTTTTTTTATTTTATATATAAAATGTCCTTAATATTTCTTAAGTAATTATCATGTATTACATGAATGATCTTTAAAACATTAAAATGTGGGCGAGGATTTATGTCAAGTTTTTTAAATCTTTGGGAGGTCATGTACTTTTTTTTATATATATATATTTGGTATCAGAGTTTTGGTGATTAAGTGGTCACGAGTTCAAATCTTACCATCCTATTTATTTGATAAAAATTAAATACAAGGTAATGTAAGTCTATGCAAGTTTCAAGCCCAAAGAGCTTTCACTTGAGAGGTGTGTTAGAAAATAATATAAAACATATCTTGAAACTTCACCTAACAGTTTAAGCTATTAGGTTGAAATGGTTCTTTAACAGATATATTTAAAAAATAAATTATTTTAAATTATAATTTTAAAATTTGAATCAAGAGATAAAAAAACTGGTAAAGATAATAAATAGTGGTGTGGAGTGGAGTGTCAGATGCAATATAATATAATAAATGTAAGGAATATTTTGGTGCTTGAATGGATAAATTTACCGGTTTGCCTCTAATATTTTTTATTTTTATGTTTGAAAAGTGTTTTAAATCTTTTTATTTTATTTTAAATTAATATTTTTTTTATATTTTTAAATAAATATACTGATTTCAAAAAAAGACTTTGAGGAAAAAACCAAATGTCTCCCCAAAAACAGCAAAGGGAAGATTGCTACCGAGTAAGTGTACAGACAAAGTGAAAAAAAGAAGAAGGTGGGCCCTACCAGCCCCTGCAACCCATCCATCTCCTACATGCCATCAACCAACCACTACAGTACATGGAGATTGGACGACCCACCACCCGCCACCCACTCCTACCTGACATGCAAATTAAGGTCCCCTCCGATCCACTCTCCTCCCCTTCCTCTGCTCTCCCAAACACCCTCCCTCATCTTGTTGCTGCTTTTATTCATGCAGTATGGCTTCTATGCTTGCCTTTAGCAATCTCTCCAAGACCCCATTCATTGATTCTTCATGCATTATTAATGTCGTAAATGATCACTCCACAGGTGTAGCCAAGAAAAAAAAACAAAAAAAACAAAAGGCAAAGAGGTGAAAAAGACCGTTGGAGCCTTTTGAATTTCAAGTTTCCTCTAAATCAAAAACCTGTTTGTCTATGATGACTAACTAGGGACCAAGCCACCAAAGGGCTTTTGCCTTTGCCTTTGCCTTCTTTTCTTCTTCTTCTTCCCCCCTCTAAAAAAGCTTCTAGCTTGGAGCCAAAAATCCCTTCCTTCCACCAATTGCATTCCATTAATTGGCACTCAAAAACACACACGGGTCTTGTCCACCCTCTTCCTACCAACTGGACTGCATGCCCTAAACTTGCATGCATATAATTCTTTATAACATCAATGCACATAATTACCATACTTCATAAATTACAAGTGTGGAGACTGTGTGTTCGTTTTGCAGGCTTCGCCTAACAGAACGCAATTAGAAAGACAATTGTTCTAAGCCTGATCTTGGGTTCCTGTTGCCTCGGTAATCTCAAGGTGACAGGTCTAAATACAAAAGGCAAGGGTCCCAAAACTTTGGCCTTTTGTTATTATGACAAATGATAGTATAGCATATCATAAGTTAGATCAACTTTATTTGAAAACACATAAACCAACCATTTGGATTTGGTACTTCAAATTCAAACATGTCCTGGCTACAGGCGACGCAGCATCCCTCCCGCTTTTCGTGTCAAATGCTCAGCCTTAAACCCTTTAGGTTAAGGATCCATCCGCGATCCTGTCAAGTATCTGTATTGAGTGACTCGTCTCTCTCATTTGAGTCAAACATTCAGGGGGTGTTTATCACAAATTAAGGAAAGGTTTTGATGTTGACTGGATCTAGCTCGATTAATAAAATCATTAGAGGTTCAATGCATTGAAACAATTGATTGAAGCTTTGCTTGACCATTAATTAAGAAATCTACCTTAATTAAAACTGGATATTCTCTTGCAGAGATAATGTCCTTTGATCAGGACAGATTTATAGATTCTTTTCCCAGGGTACTTACTATCTACTTAAATGCGTGGTTCAACTAGACTCAAATCACTAATCTCCAAATGACAAGCATCCAAATGATGTTAGCTGATAACTCCATCTGTCAATGGCTAATTATGTTGTTATAATTGAAGAAAAACTAAATGATTGTCTGCTCCATGTTGTGCCAAGCTTTTGAGCAAATTACTTACAATATTATAGATCAAAACAGTTTCCCACAAGCTGGAAACGGATACATGCACTAAAGTTAACCACCGACTGTATTGAGAAGTAGGGGAGGGGGGGATCTCCCTTTAGTGACTGATATGTAATTGGGGGAGGCTTTCAAATGATCTGACCATGAAAAGAAGTAAAAGATGAAAGGTTCATGGTGTCTTCACCAGCCTTGCTAACCTAGCCTCCAAAGCACAAAAATGGTTTGATTTTGGTCATGCATTTGACCTAGTCAAATGGGTGGTCAAATTCAGACTTTGAACTATGAGCTAGTTACACGACAATGTCTTTTGTCATTTCCCATTTGTTTGAATCAAAGATTCTATTCAGCAGTTAAGTATATTTAATGGTTGCACTGTGGCATCTTCTAATAATCTGGGCCTACCTCCCTTCCTTTATTTCTCAAACATGTTCCTCAAAAACTGTAATGTGATGTCCTAGTAATCATAAAGCCTTGTGACCACTGACCACAACATACCATCACTGTTGAAAACCTTAAAGGTTAAAACTGTATGCAGAACCTAGGTGGCTCGATTCTTGATTTCAATGTTCAAAAAGATTTGTGCCTCCTTGTGATCTTAGGGGAAAAAAAGATTATCATGCTTCTTCTTCTTCTTTTTCTTCTTCTTTTCAAACACATTTGAGAAAAAAGATGAATTAAAATTGTGTCATGTTCTTTACACTGAATTGGATTTAAAATCATGACATTGTCGTTTATTGTCTCATCTATTCCAATATTTTGAAGATGATTGAGTCATGCATCACCACCTTCTACATCCATTTTTTTTAAAAAAAAAAAGAAAAAGAAAAACACTAGAAGAAGAATAAAGAAGGGAAAACCTTGAATTAGAACACTAATAATCCATCACACTACAAACCCTCTTGATTATTGAGTCTCCAAAACACTAAAAGTTCCCCGTGAAAGAACCAATAATCTAAGCTTGACCTTTAAGAACTTAATTCACCATGATTTGTCTTTTAGGAGTTTCAAAGCCTTCGACAAGGCTAAGTATTATTGCATCTTCATTATACTCTCTCATAGAAAGCATGAAAATTTAATTTGGAGAAATACTCATTATAGCAATATGAACTAGAAAGAGATTTTTTCTTTAATTTTCATGCATTCCTTTTCTTATTTCTTTTCCTTCTATTCGGAACAAAATAGCTAGAATTTCGCTAGACCAAAAGTAAATGGCATCTCTAATATTCAGACATTTAAATTCATGCATACAAATTAATACGAAACCGATGCTTCCCTAGACAAACGATCCATGAAGTATTCTAATTGCATTTTATTTTGCAAGTCATGCCAAGAAAATTGATCTAACAAATATACAAGCTTGGGCCTTGGGGTATTGTTCTGCATAAAAATGGACACTTTAACATCAGAGCTCCTATCATGCAACTAATTTCGCCTCGTCGCTTTCAGGAACTATAATATCAAGCCTCATCATGGGCTTGTATCGGTCTGGGACTTGTGCACCTGCTTGCATGCACACCTCAACCACAGCTGGAGCCTTGCCATAAAACCTCTTCAGTGCACTCCTCAATGGAGGCCCTCTTGGATCTCTAACATGCCACACACAATTCGGAGGGAAAACTTCGTCAACAATTGCGTCTTGCCAACCATGCTTTCCATCCCTCCATTGATGCTTGAATGCGCCACAAAATTTAGCATTGTGACCCCAAGGTCCCACGTGAACCTCAGAGCAATACCCACATGCCTTCACCGTGTATTTCTTCATTAACTTCATCACACCTGATCTGACAAAATCATATGCATCCATAGTCTCCTGTGCGATCCTTGGTATATCTTCTGATAGAGGAGGTGGAAATCGTTCATTGGCCCTGTAAGTATCAAAATCCACAGGAGTAGATGGATTTCCTAGACGCCAAGGCTTAGGCTCCTCAAGGAATCCACCTCTATCGATCACTTTCTTTCCGATCATTCTGATTGGTTTCATTCTTCTGCGTGAAGGATACTCTGGTATGTCCACACCAGCTTGGATGCAGAGTTCTACAACAGCAGGAATCCTGTCATACTCAAACCGAGTTTCGTGCTTGATTCGCCTACCAAAAGGGTCATAGAGATGGTAAGACTCAATAGGTACAAGTATGTCATCGATTGAACCCCTGACCCATGAATGGAGGCTGTGACGGTCCCTACTGGTTGGACCTAGACAGTCCTTAATTTGGTGACCTTCCAGGGCCACGTGAACTTCTGAGCATTCGCTGCAAAGGAGTTATAACATGTTAATAGTGTTAGTGATCCTAAATCTACTTCTCTTGAATTAAACATTTGAAAATCCCATCACGAGAACAGCAAATACAATTTACCTGCAACCATATACAGGAATAGCGTGCAAGAGCTGTGCAACACCTTTAATCAAAACTTTCCAGGCATCCAGTACCTCATATGCAAGAGGAATCAGGTCTGGGACAAGTAGGCCATTTTTCGGCGGTTCAAGGGGCTTTTCAATGCCCATTTGTGCAAGTTTTTTATCCTCCCTGGCAGCCTTCTGGATCTTCTTGAATGGAATGGGAAAGGGTTTCTTTTTTTTCTTAGGCAGTATGGGTGGAAAATCCACATTTTGAGGAATTGGTTTTTCTTTCCTGATGGAGGGATTTTGTCTGGGTCTCTGGCTGGCACAGAAGATAGTCTCAGAAATTGTCAGCTCCCTTTTCATAAGCCTTTCAAGGCCAAACTGCAACTACAAAGAAACAGAAGGGTCAAGGGAAACTTGTTCACATAGAATGCTGCTAGCAACAAAACTCAAACTGAAATTCATAAAAAGAGTATTAACATCAACAAAAAATTTTCTTAGGATTGGCACCCAAAAATCCTAGAGTTACCATAGTTGAAAGGGGGTGTAACAAGTGCTCATAAGGAGCGGAATTCAGTGGTGAATTTTGTGGATTCACAAGAAAAGATAAAAGACATGGAAAAAAAATAGCTATTGATTAGATTATAAAACCTTCAACCTAAGATTATCTGAACTTGGAGCTGAAATTTGAGGTGTTTTACGCACCACGGCACACACACTCGGGCAAATACCTGTGAAGTGCAAAGCCAAATAAATAGTTGTTAACATTAGGAGATACAAAATGTTCTTTAGCACTTGTCCATGATTATATTTAAGTGGAAATCACGGGAAAATACCCTTGTAAGATGGATTCCATGAAGAAGGAGATACGGCTGGCATGTGGTGGAGCATATTTATTAGTTATCTTTGCCTCCTTCCAGCTGAAAAAAAGAGCCTAATCTAGTAAGTGGCTTAGCTTATCAGACATGTGAATTAATAGTGAAACTGCAGCTGAGAGAGTCATTTCCTCAGGCACATGGTGGGCAATTTGAAGAAACCACCCATCAACGTCTTAATGAAACAAAATGAGATCCTAGTTCAATTAACAATCAAGTTTCAAATTAATCACAAAAGGGAAGGGAAGGGGAGAGAATACCTGTTATTGTCTTGAAATTTATGAAAGCCCTCTTCAACTACTAGCAGGCCGGAAGCTGCTAAGGTAAAGAAGGTAGTATTATGTACTACTCCATGTACTATGCAGGCAACTTGATCGTTACCTTTACTTCAGGCTTTGTCAATTCAATTCCAAGGTAAAGCGAGCTCAGCTCAGTCTGTCTCCCCACAAATCTCTCTCTCTCTCTCTCTCTCTCTCTCTCTCTCTCTCTCCCCTTTTCTGCAAGGAGATGAAGGTTTGCAGAGGACTTGAAGAAAGCCCAGATAAAGTAGGAAATCAATAGAGAAAATGGTTCTAAGCCCAGCAAGGATCCAAACACTATAAAGCCTCAAAGAAAAACAAAAGGCTCGCCCATTCTGGGTTTTTTTTTTTTTTTAATAATAATTATAAATTAGTCTTTGTAGTTTTCCAAAATAAATTAAATTGTCTTTGTGATTTTAAGAGTAACTAATTAATCCTTTAACCAATATTGACTATTATTAATTTAATATTTATTTATTCATCAATTTTTTCATGTTGTATGTTTCTTTTTTCCCCTTCTATATTTCTTAAGAAAGATGAAATAAAAAAATATTGTAAATAAAATAAAAAACATGGGGACTAATTAACTATTTTTGAAACTAAAAGAGCTGTTTAATTCATTTCCAAAAACTATAGAACTATACTGTAATTTACTTTGATAACAACAATAATGTTATGTAGGAGTAATGCACTGCTTCTATTTCCCCTTTTCTCCATCTAATATGATTGAAGAACGAGAGAGCAGTCCTTGTTTAACCAGCATAATATTTCTTTCATCCATTAGATTTAGCAGCAGAGATGGGACAATATGCTGTTACAATCATGTGGGCTTGTTTACGTTAAGCAGGAGAGAACTTGTCTCATCCTTCCATTAATTAGAAATTGCTGATAAAACTTGGAAAATCGGTAAAGAAATGGCAACTACTCTTGGTGTGGATTGGCAGTATCGCATTCATTCTGCAATTATCTACAACCACTCTTTTGCATCCATAGATGTACAAGACAGGAGACATGACGCTTGCGCATATATCTGCGTTGTGTGCTTGTGCTGCCCATCTTGCCACTTGTTACTCATTTGCACCATTTCTACTGTGAGATACACCAGGGAAGGTATATACCTGCTGTTAGTAAGCAAAGCGCCCTGAAAGCTTAGATGCTGGATTGTCTTCTTCCCCGAATCCGTCCATGGGTCTCTTTAACATCAATCTTGGCCGCAGCTGAATGTTCAAGTTGAATAGCTCTGCTGGGCCCCTTGGCCTTGTTGTTGGGAAGCGTACCCTGGCTGTTCTTGATTAATTATGTGCAACATTCAGCTTGTCTTAGAGCAAAGTCCATTGCATTAGATACCAAAAATCAATGTAGCTGTCTCGTAGTTATACCACTTTGAGAAGCCCAAAAGCATGCAAGCAACCGAATATGAGAAGAATTGCCGTATTAGCTTGTCTAAACATCAAAAAGGCTCATTCGATTAAAAAAACAACACAACAGCTAGGGTAGTGACAAAAGGTGTGAAACGCATTCCTGATTCAATTTCTAGCATATTGCCCTTCAGTGCCTAATGATGCCCCTTTTATGCGTCTTAGTTGATGAGAGTCTTCCTTCATTAATTATCAAGGCGTTCTTGTTACAGTTTTATGATGCACTACAGCCTTGTTGGATCATTCGAATGCTTCTTCTCATACTCAAAGGGGCTTCAAAAATACCTCATCATGGAGCTGGCAAGAGTTTTCTGAAGGTGAGCCCCCTATCCTCTCATCTATGACAGCAGACGAGTCGATTTCTTTCATTTTAGGCCCAACTTCTGCAGCAATGTCTCCAGCAGAATATCCTTTTGTTTTGCAGCTCTCTACCTGCAAATCATTTGAAATATTGAATATACACAAAGTAAATCAGAAATGCGAAGACCTGCTTTTAAAACTGGCTGCCTTTTTAACTGGTGAATTTGTTGGTATTCTCCGCTCTCCATAGAGTTCTGCTCTGCAACCTCTTGATTAGTCTCCTATACTATTAGTAAGAGAAATATCCCAGCAAGGAGCACATGGTCATAAAATAAACAAAACAAATCACAAAAATTGATCATGATGTCCAAAAATAACTGACATAGCAAAGTCCTCACAATCAATACTCAGTTCAGATCATGTGATGCAGCTTGCAAACTCCAACAACTCTACTTTGGAAGGGAAGCAGGCAGCATGTAAGAGAGTAAAACAGGATGTGCCAGCACTTCCATCTCCTTACAGGACTTTTAGGATGGAAAACTGTCTACCCTTTATCTTATCAAGAAGTTCATGAAAAGTTAATGTTGATTCAGGCACCAAATCAAGAAGCAGAAGTCACCATTAGCATATTAAGTAAATGCTCAATACATCACGAGGTTTGCAATCAGACTTAAACTGAATGCTACAGCATCCTTCACCATGAAAATCTTCCCATATGCAGATGAAAACTCGTTGCGATCAAAATGACGGGTTGAGCATTTAATTAGGGCGGCGCTAATGATCGCTTCTGCTTCTTTATTTGGCTTCTTACTCAGCATTCACTTTACATGATATGCCTGGGAAGATAAAGAGTTGGCAGAGCCTTCTAAAATTCCTGGAAGGGGGTGAAAGAGCAGACACACTGTCAAGCAGAGTTAACTGACGCTTTGAGTTCTTCCCTGAATAAGTGGCAAGGGGGTTTTCCCCTTTGCAGCACTAGCTCATACATACAAGTTGAATGGCTATCTTGAGGCTTTCATCAGCATTGCCGTTGGCAAGCCCTCACAGTGATTGACCATTAGCAGTATTCTATATCAGAGGTAATCCTACAGTAAACGAATTCATCCAAAGTTTAGCAAATGAAAAGACGGTGTTTTTTTCTTCATGCAAATTGATCCGCGAAGAGCTGTTGAATCACATGAATTGTTTTTTGCTGGGCCCACATCTGTACATGCATGGCCAGTAGAGAATGGATTCAAAACACAAGTTGCAATTTGCAAGCCTTGTGACCCTCACCTAACTCCATCTTGTCTTATCTCTTGTTTGTCTGATCACATATCTCGTCCTTCTGCTCTTGTAATGCTAAGAAAAAAAATTAAAAAAGCATCGTCCCTTGTATTTATATATCTCCGCAAATTATCAGCTTAATTACTATTACTTTAATGGTAAGTCTTCTTCAGCTCCTAATTAATTAAGACAAGATAATTCAATGTGATAGAATACGAATCACATTCTAGTAAATAATTTAGCAACAACACCACAAATTTCACAAAGATACACCAAGTCTTGGTTCCCTTTGGCTAGTGCTGTTGGTGAAGGAATTCCCTTGAAAGCAGCCTTGCAATCATTAGCACCGCTAGAGGCTTTGGCTGCCAGCCTAGCCAATTCGAAGAAGGTCTCGGAGTCCAGGTCATTGTGGGCCATTGCCAGAGCTGAAACAGCCCTTTGGTAACCGCGGCTACACATTTGGAGACGCTGCTGCTGATCGTGGTGGCTAGAGCCATTGACCTCGATTGACCTGAGCTGATCAGATATGTAATGTTGGGTGGAGGTAGCGTTGTTGTAAGCTACCCCAACTGAAATGTAAGCCAGTGTGTACTCATCAGCTTCTGGGGTTCGCGAGTCGGAGTAGAGAGAGCGCACGCAGAATGGATAACTTGAAGTTTGTTTGCAAACCTTGTCCACTAGGGCAGTCGCTGCATCAGAGGCATGGAATATGGAGAGAAGAAGAAGTAGCAACAAGGAGATAGAGTGAAGAAGACGAGGGGGGGAGGGGCGAGACACCATTTCTTTTTCTCGTGACAATGGGATTGTGGATGAAATGAGATTACAAGCTTTCTTTCTAATTTCTATCAGTTATACATACATATATATTACCATGGTGGTAATAGCAGGAGATGAAGAGGATTTTAATCCACTTTTTTTTCTTTTTTTCTTTTTGTCGAGGAATGAAACGATACGATACTATCCTGTTCAAGAAATAATTAATTACCACCTGGAAGTTGATAGACGCAAACTAAGACCGACCAAGTGTATTGATGAAGACAAAATGCTCGCCTGATTTATTTTACATTAATTATCATTTAAAAATTGACTGACACCAATCAAAGCTAACACAACACAAACTCTCCCACGCATCTCCCGTTTTGATTGATTGCCATTTACTCGACCAATTGTCCGTTTATTTCGCCGCCGGCACTTTTTACTGAAAAATACTTTTTAGGGAGAATTAGCTGATGAAAATAAAAATATCTATTTTCACTTGCAACATCGTCGTAGAACTATTTCAACCACCGTCCCTGTCATCTTCTCTCCATGGCTGAGAAAGTATTTTAGATATCAAATACGTAAGTTAAACATCAAGAAATATCTTAATTCAAATATTTTTATTTTTTTATAAAAAAATATTTATGTAAATTTTTTTAACGTATTTTGATAATTTAAAAAATATAATAAATTAAAAAATATATTTTCATGACAACAATAGTTATCAAACCCGACCTGGAAATTGACCCGGTCAAGAGATCGGGTCCTAGGTTACACGGGTTGACTCGGGTCAAACCGGGAAAATTAAAAAAAATATTTGACATTCTAATATTTTATATGAAAAATTTTTAAAAAAATCCATATAGATATATGCTATATATGTTATAAACAATTAAGTTTAAAAGATTCTCTCAAAAGACTTTTTATCCCATATTAAAAGATATTATCTTATTATTCTAAGTTGAAGTATTTAAACCAAAAATATTTTTTTTTCCACATTAAAAAACATAACTTTTTTCTTGTGAACGTTGAGCATATATACTAAAGGACTTCAAATTTCATATTGAAAAAATAAACCATTCTTCTGGAATTTATATAATGAACTTTGAAATGAGATACTAATCAATTGAAAAATACATAAAAAGAGGGGTCTTTAGATAGGAGAACAAAGAATTAAAAAAAAAAAAGACTCCATCAGGTTTTTGCCTGGTCGCCCGAGTTCTGAGTTGACCTAGCAACTCCACCACTTCTACCGGTCCGATTGAAGGCTCTAAATAAAAACAGGTCCGCCAACATTACTGCAATCTGGTGATAGCAGGGCCCACAACTGCTGGCTACTGCTGCCAACATTACCTAGTAGCAGTGGGTCCTGCCAGCAGTTGGGCTAGCAGTAGGGTCCACCACTGCTAAGTCATAGTGGAAGTAGGACCCAACTTTAGTGAATCATGTTTCAGCCGGGCCCACCGCTATTGGGAGCCTGTTGGGCACCCAGACTCATGGTCCTTGGGTATGGTGGTGGAGTCAAACCCAATAAACCTGAGTCTTGGCAAAATCTGAGCCCAACACTGCTAGGCAACAGGACCCGACATTATTGGGTCATACTTGACAGAAGGACTCAACAACATTGGGTCATACTTGGCAGAGCGACCCAGTAGTGTTGATCCAAAATAATATTATATGAATTGTTTTTTAATAGTTTTTATTGTTAAAAAATTCTCTTACATAATACAAAAATATAAAGTATATTATGTGAATAAGAAATTTATTTAGAGTTCCATCAACTCTAATATGATAATATTAGAATTAAAATTTTTCTGAATTCTTTTATTTTGAAAAACACTTTAAGAGGAAAAAATAAAAATCTTAATTTCAAGTAAAGAAAAAAATAATTTTTATTTTATTTTTAAAAACAATTTTAAAAGACAAAAACAAACATGCTTCAATAAGAAAATCCAACCCAATCTCAAATGGAAAAAAATTTCCATCTATTTATTTCCTATTGACCGAATGAAAAAAAAATTAAAGTCTTGGGTTCTACTGCAATGACCCAACAACCCTTTCTGACTTACAAACATAAAAGACAATGCCCCCACAGGCGCTACAGTGTCGTCCACAATGCGAACACTTTATGTCTACAATGTCATCCATAGTGCAATGAGTCTGTGTCCACTCTAGTGTTTTCCCCTCGCGTTTTAATATATACTAAGAGTGTTGGGTCTATTTGTAAAGAAAGATCAAAGAGCCTTGGGTCTGATAACAACGCAAGATCTAACAATAATATTTATAATATTAACAATAATATATAATTTGTCTTGTCCAAGATCATATATTATTTAATCTATTCAAAAAAAATTATGGTTTTTCTTCAATAGTATTAATATTTTTTTAAAATATAATAATAATAATAATAATAATTTTTAAGTTTATCCCTCAACTCAAATCAAATCTATAATTGCTTTTCAATATTATTATTTTTTAATTTATTAATTAAGACATTGATAATATTAATTATAATCCAAATAATAATATTTTAAATGTTAATAATAATATATTTGAGTCCCTTTAAGTCTGACTACAATTCGAACCCAAGCAACAAGAATTTACGAAAAGGTTGCATAAAAACAAAAGCACAATTCAATGGATAGAGAGGAGGCAGCTGTCTTCAAGTCCAATACAACCACATTGTATCATTTGACCACCTCAGACACACTTTCCACTTGTTAGACTTTCATCGATAGGAGTGGGGCTGCTGCCTGCCAGCAAAATCAAGATTTGGTTTCTTGAAATCTTAAAATCAATAAATGCCACGTTCTTTCTTGACAGGGTAGAGTATTTAAAAGAAACCATTACGAAAATAGCACACCGGGCGGGCTGGTAGATTATGTTATTCTCAACAGCACACTTTTATTTCTTTTTATTCTGAATATTTATCTATTTTCAAGTAAATTGAATCATTATCAATTAATCCACCGAGCTAAAGAATCTTATTAAGAATTAAATTGGTCACAACTAAGCTCCCAATAAATCCTATTGATTTCTTTTTTTTTTTTTAAATGAAGGTCGTCTGAAATTATTATCAGTTTACCGGGCGAGGCGAGTTCCTTATTCCACCCGCAAGTTCTGACTAATAATCTCACACATATATGGAGTTAATAATTCATGAATAGTTTTTTGTCTTGCAAGAAGCATCTGTTGTCTCCAACCTTGACTCATCTCCAGAACTATAGAGTTCTTCATCGTCAACAGTTGACGTCAGGCTCGGCTGTTAAATCCATGGAGGGAGGGGAACTGTCTCTGTGAAATCCAGAACCATCTATAGGAGCTCTTCATCATCAACAGTCAATAATTCATGAACGGATCTTAGAACGCCAAGCCAACGCAACTTGGATCTCGAAGGCAGCCCCGCGCATCTTGTTCGGGCAATACCTGTCCCGTCCTTCACGGACTTATCTATGCTGTGGGACCCGTGTAATCAGAACCGGAATAGAGAAAGCAACAACCAAGGCAGACAGACACGGACAAACGAGTAGAGTCCCACCACGTGAGGAAGGAGGAGGAGGAGGATATCTTAACGTGAACCCCAACTGTAACTGCTACGACTAATGAAAAACAGGCTGTCCCAGCCCCATGCCCCTGCCTTGTGGGCCACTATGAAGTCATTGCATGAACGGAATTGATTTAATTAGCCAACTCACTCCCCCCACTATCACATCACAGCTTGATTGCTAGAAATATTGGGCATCAACCAGCCCAGCTCTCACTCGTCACACCCTTTTCTTTTTCTGCCTCAAACCCTCCACTCCCAGCTGGGTCCAGTACTCTAACACACACGCAGTACACGCATGAAAACAAGTGTCGGTGGGTGAAAAATGACTGATGTTCAAGCAGAGCCTGAAAGAAAAGAAGAAAACAGAAATCAAGGACAGGTGCTATCTATTACTCCATCGACGGAATAAAGGGCAGGCATTTTATACCAGTCATCACGACCCAGTACGCTTAGGAATCAATGGACGGACCTTCACGCTCTTGCAAGACAGGAAACAGGAACGCAAGAAAAACCAACAATTGTTCCAAGTACCACGAACTACCATGCTCATGCAAGTATCGAGATAGGGTCTAGAAATGTTATTTCTACGACATACAATATATGAAATGAATCAAGCGCAAGCTCCATAATCCAGAATGTAGCCTAGCAACCTGTTTTCACAAGAGACGCGGCCTACATCCTACTTCTCTCTAAAATGCATCGCATTTAAGCCTCTCTCTTCTGAACAAAGAATACAAGAAATTGACCAAATAAAAGAAAAGGTTTCACAATCTCTCCAGAAAATGATGCCGAGGGACTTAACAACGAGGCTGAGATCAGAACACGGATGTAAACTCAAGATTATTATGTCTTCTTTTCTTCTTTTAGTTTGCGATCATTTACAAATACACCTGCTAATTTGCAGTTATGTAATAAAGGTACCAAAATCAACTAACATGCATAGTGGCCTCAATCTACCATCCAAAAAAGGAAAGGAAAAAAATGTATACATAAAGAATTACACTCGATCAGCTTCTACTTAGATTACGAAAGAACATACAAGGTTGCAAACCTGTAAAAATGTTGGCACAGGATGTGGAAGAGCCAACAAAGTGATGTGGACCTGTAAAATGTTGGCACAGCATTTGCATGGAGCTCTAATGAATGGATGACACCACGAGGACTATATTTTATGGATTGATATTGCACTCTCGCAAATATGCATGATCATAATCAACATATTTTGCCCAGCTGCTTCGATACTTGGGTATGCCTATTTCAAGCCATGGTTTCATGTTGCCATTGTAATGTATAACAGCTGCTCGTTCAATTTCTCTTTGGCTCACATTGGGATTATAGCCAAGGCCCAGAACATGCCAACGTCGGTCGAGGGGGTGAGTCCGTTTCCAAAAAGTAATGAGGCCAGGTGGCAGAGTCCCCAACTTCCATAATTGTCTGTCATGATTCTGTTCACAAGCAAAATTTCTTTAGAACCTACAGCAACATATGACTACCAGAGCTAACTTTTCGAGCATAAATTGATGTTTGAGTTACGCATGTGCTGGAATAAATTATTTAAGATTTAAGAATGAATATTGCATGTATCCAGGCGTATTCTCCAATTTTGAACTAAAACCAGTTGTCTAGTTGTAAAAGGTACCAATTTTGAATTCCATTAAACTTGGAACTCTACCCCCAAAAATACATCTTCAAGTAGGTTGCTTACCAGCTTCTGCCATGTATGATATACATCGGTGATGTTTTGCCTCTTCCATTCCTTCAAATCAAAGATGTTCATTCCATATGCCCATCCACAAGCACGGGGATCAAAATTCTTTGAGATATGAGGATTTGAGAAGTTGAGATATCGATCAAAACGATGGAAGTTTTCTCCACAGGTCTCTACAGCACCATTCACATTACCCTTCAAATCAAGGGACCAAAGGCCAGTAAGATCCTTCTGCACCACTATATCATCATCTAAGAATAACACCTTGTTGAGCTTTGGGAAAATCTCTGGCAGGTAAAAGCGAAGATGGTTCAGGATGGACAGGTACTTTGGGTTCCGGTACTTCAAATTCGAATCAGAACTGGCACGAGCTGCCCTGAAGTAATAATCAATCATTGATCGAGAACCCAACTGCTTCAGAACAGGACTATAACTTGAATTTAACCATGTGAATTCTTCAATGTTCTGGACCTGAATAGTGGCTACACCGGGTGGATTTACTAGAAACCACATCCTCATTGCTGCATAGTTGAGTCTATCACTAACAATGTGGAAAACAAGCTTTGAAGGATGCTGCGGATAAGTCAACTCAAAGTGATCAGTTTAAGGATGTCAATTAAAATAAAAGGTCTCAGATATAAATGAAAAACCAACTTCACTAATGCTATCATGCTCCCTTCCCCTTTCCAAAAGGAGAATTGAAGGAAGTGGAGATCGAAAATTAAATACTAAATTCGAAGGGAAACTATTTTAGCTTTCTTTGAATCAGCTCTTCTTTGGCTTTCTAAGATCTCCTTGGCAACCAAAGGGAGCGTGTTGATGTTCGAATAGAGTATCTTTTGTTTACCTTAGAATTGGTGATGGTGGAGTTCACAACCACTGCTGCTGCCAAAACATTATCCGAGAATAGTGCAATATGGTGAAGTGAAGGGTCATCCAATTTCTCTTGATTTGGAAATTGCTGTTCAGTAGAATTCAAATTATAATACTCCGTTGTCAGGCGCAACGGAAGACAGTGCAAACCTTTAGGTAGCGTCTTTGCAGTTAATTGCGTCAAGAACATGGTCTGCTTCTTATGGACTCGGAGTTGCTCCTCTGTTGAGTGGAGCATTGCCCGGAGCTTCTTTACCATAGTAGCACAGTCATCCTGCATTTGCTTGCCCTTTTCCAGCAATTGGTCCATTGCATTCAATTTCGCATAGGCACTATAATACAAACCAACAAAATTTCCATTATCAGAAGGGGGGAAAACATAACAATCTATTAACTTTTTTTTTTCCTCACAACGGAGCAATTTAGTTAGCCAGCCAATTTTGATATGTTTTAGAAAGAAGCTTACTTCTTTGGCAGATCAGAATCTTTAGTTGCATCTACAAGTACACGTTGAACTTCCTTTACCCGCATTCGAAGCTCCCTTGTAAAGTGGGGATTGTTCTTTGTTGCCGGAAGGGACAGGTACACCCTTGCCTTGATAAGCTGATCTCTGAGTTGCCGCACCCGAGCATCTGGCATAGCTGTTTGATCTGTCTGTTTATTGGTTTCAGTTAACAGAGCATCCTTCTCATCATCGTCGCCCGAGTTTACAGCAGATTGTTGTTCAAGCTATCAAAAAAGGACCAAAAAGTTACAAAATTTTAGTTCACCTGTAAATTATAAATTACTTTCACCATAGAAAACTTTCTTCATTCTTTTGTTTTCCCATAATGTATTTGAGGCCTAAAAGAAATTCAGCAAGCAGGGCATTCATTTTGGAAACCATACAGCTGTCGCATTGCAACTCTATTCAAATTATTAAGAAAAGGTAACAGATTGAGTTGACAATCAGTATGGTTCGTAGCCAATTCAATAGTTCCATCCAAATTGTTAATGGGGTGTGTTCTTTAAGTCTTGAAAAGTGATAGAATCGCTTTTTTCTAGAGATAAATTCTGCATGCACCTTCTATTGCAAGGGAATGTGACGCACTAGAAGAATATTCTACTTCGTAGTTATTTGAATATGGGAAGGGACGGAGTCACGGAGAGCCTTTTGAGATGACTATTTCCAACAGCAGGAAGTAATTGACATATAGAGTAGACCAAGCTTTAAAAACAAGTAATGAACATGGCCACAGAACATCAAACTTAGCAAAGCATCACCAAAAACGAATTAGTCCTCAAAATATAATTCAAACCTTAATAAAAAAAAGGAGCTGCCAAAGACTTTTTGCATATGCCCACGTTCTCATAGCATTTTAAAAAAAAAAAAAAACAAACAACAATTGAAAATGGAAATTAAAATTAAAATCAAATGTACCTGAACTTGAGTTTTCTGTTGGCTTTCCTGATCACTTCCGTTGTCTGACTGGGATTCCTCCTCTTCCTGATTAGTGGTCTGAATGATCTGTTTGATGATATTGTCGGTTTGAGAATGACCTTCGTCATCAGTGGCAGATAGTACTCTAGCATATTTATGTTCTCTTGCATCAGGCAACTGCAAATCTAATGAACAAAATGATAAACCCAAAATTAGAAATCCAAGAAAGATGGGAAATTTTGAAAGAGAAGAAAAAAGAAGAAGAAGAAAGCACAGACCTTTTTCAGTCAGAATGGTATTGGAGGAGGAGTTGATGTGATCAGTATACACAATCCCAATGGGTTCTTTAATCACGGTAGATGATTCCTCCTACAGTGAGAAATAGAAGAGGTTAGATCTGGAATTCAGCACTGAATTACAAGCAAAAGGAGGAACTTTTAAGACATAGAAAGAAGTTAAAGATAAACAGACCTGGGGCAACACATTGAGATGTCTGGTATCAGTAGGGAGAGTCTGCAAAACCAAAAAGACATGGAGAATATTATTATGACAAAATGCTAATAAAGCAGTGGGTTAAGGAAAAAGAAGGAGAGGAGAAGGGGATTGAACATACAAAAGCATTAACATCTTCTTGTTTAGCTGCGGAACAGAGAGAATAATCATTAATAAACAACACTAGTTCAAAGAAAAAAGAGAGAGGGAGAGGATAAGAAATGAAAACTTACAAGAAGAAGGGGTAAAGGAGGAGGATAATTTATCAGTATAAAGAAGAATGGGAGACAAGACAGTGAGGAAGAGCAACCCAATCACCAGATTTCTCATCCTCATCGTGGTGAGAATCCCAGAAAAGACTTTTGTTGTGGATGTATGAGAGAAAGAAACTGCATTCATCAAATTATTAAAGAAAACAACAGCAGGAGGAGGAGATTATAGAGTGTTGGTTTGAAGAGAGAGAGCGAGAGAGAGGCCTTTTTCTTGATTGCGGCGTGGATGGATGGATGGATGGTGGGTCAAACAAACAAAAACAGATTGACAGAGAGAGAGAGAGAGAGAGAGAGAGAGGCCTTTTCTTTCTTCTTTTTTTATATAGGTTTAATAGAAGAAAAGTATGCAATTACAGCAGCAGCGTTGAGTTGTGTTGTGTTGCGGTACGATAATGAAAGAATAATAAATAGAGGACAGGAAAGGTGAGGTAAGGAGTGAGATGACAGGCAGGCACAGCAGAAAAACTGAGATTAGTAAACAACAGCAGGAGATGAGAGATGAAGATGAAGATGAGAAGGGAGGATCAAGGAACCGTGTTTTTGTCCTTTCCTTTTTTACCTACACGCGGCCCAGCAGGAAAGATTCCACCTCCCCTTGTTGATTTAATATATAATGTATTTGGTCCCTTTAGTTTATAAACTCTCAATTTAACCCTTCACGGACATAAATTAGTTCTCCATCTTAGAAGATGACCGCTTTTGTTTGATTTCCTCACAACAGTCTCTACAAATAAATTGTCCGTAATTGCCCTCTGCTTTATTACATATATATATATATAAAATTATCATCATCTTTTATCACTTATCAGATTCATTTACTGGTAATTATATATTTATCATTCATTTTCCATTTTTACGTATGCTCTCTCAAGAAATGACAAATCACAAATCTCCCCACTTCTTTAGAGTTAAAAATACTCCAATTATCATCACTCTAAATCAAACCATAGCATAAACTGATAAATCATGCTGTTGAAATTAATTTCGGACAGCCCAATGGTTGTGTAGGAACCAGCAACAATCATTCGATTTAATAATTAGATGCTCTTTTGTTTTATATATATATATATATATATATAGTTTAATTAATTAATTAATTAAATCAAATACCATGCTCCTAGCTCTCTTACGTGCGTGCTGAGGCCCCCTCCCTCCCCAGCCGTAACTAGTTAAACCACAACATGCTTATAAAATACGTGAATATTCATTTACAAGTAAGCAAGTAACGTGCGCGTACGTATGTCTCTCCTAACCCCTCTATTTTATACTCTTAATCATCATCATCATCATCATCTGTGTTTCTCTGATCATAGCATTAATAACGATGCCTTCTCCTTTCTTGCTGATGTCGCATTTTTTAAAGAGTATTTTTAATACTGTTTTTTAATTCAAAATACATTAAATTAATATTCTTTATTTCTTACTATTTTAATACCAAAAATAAAAAGATATTTTAATTAAAAATAATTTTCAAAAAACACCTTGCAAAAAACACATATGATCGTCTCATAGACAAGAGGAACAACACCCACCCACCCACCCACCCTCGTATAGAGGAATAGATGCTCTCCTCCACCACTTTAAATAATGCATGCATAAATCAAGATGAATGGTAGAAGTATATTAATATTTCTCAATAGTTATTATTATTATTATTATTATAATAACACATAATAAAACACGTAGCTAAAACACGTTTGTAGAGTTTACCGTGCACACGTAAACAAAAGACTATTTATTATGACAGTAGAATTACGCTTTTGTAATTTGAAGAGAATTTTCGTTCGGAGGGTGCTTCCGTCTCTTCCAAAGGCCAATTAATTGTTAAGAATTAGTAAGGGGTTATTTTTATATTTTTATTTTTTATTAATAATAAAAATACTTATTTATCTCCATAAAAAAAAAAAATACATTGTGTGGATGATGGTTGATGTGTGGTTTGCCTATTGTTCTACCATTAATACTTATTTTCATCCTTTTATTTTTGGTGGTGCATTCGATATCCCCTAGTGGTCAAATCTATTATTCTATTGTTTTATTAGATATGCCTCCTCTCATTCCTCTTGTTGTGGCGCATGATGATGGTTGATGAGCGGTTTGTCTTCAGTCATGTCAGAATTTAGTCCTTAAATTGTAATTTGTCATGTATTGTTTTTTCTAACTCGGTCCTCATTTTTTTAATTTTTTATTTTTTTCCTTGGCTTTTTTGGTATAGTTTTGTTTTCAATTTTATCTTTCGATCAAAGTTTATGTTGTTTTGTTTTCCTTTTCAGTTTAGCCCTTATTCTATTGATTTATTTTTTCTTTTATTAAAATTTTTTCTAATTTAACCCTCTAGTATTATTATTTTTATGCTTTTTTCTCATTTTCACCTTCATTCTTTTAATTATATTTTTCTGTATGATAGATTTTTTCTTCGGTTTCATCCTTCAATCTAATTTTATGAGTGATTTTGTATTTACACATAGGATTTTTTTGTTAATACCATAAATATGGAGGGTGTTTTGGACCTTTTTTCTCTTAATAATTAATTTTTTAATAAAAAAATGCAAGGAAGTGGACATCACATGTTGGCGCGTGGGAGACGCCCGTGCTTTTTGAAAGGGGCATACGACACCTTCCAATAGAAAAATATGTTGTTCCACCATTTCATTAGAAGCGCCTCCTCTCCCTCATCCTCCTAGTGCGGCGCGTGATGATCGTTGATGAGCGGTTTGTCGTCGACGGTGATTTTTTCCTTCTTTTCTCTTTTGCACAAAAAGTTCACGCATGTCCTCTTTTCTTTTCATTTTTAAAGTTTGGTCCTCATATTTCTGATTACTTATTTTAGTCCTTGTCTCTTGTAGAAAAGTTCTTGATGCTTTCAATTTAGTCCTTAAAATTGCGAATTGTCATATATTTTTTTTTCAATTCGGTTTTTATTCTTTTGATTTATGATTTTTTTTCATTGTCTCTTTTGTTAGGATTTTGTTGTTTTCAATTTCACCCCCAATCAAAGTTTATGTTGTTTTGTTTTTTTAGTGTAGCCCTCATACTTTTGATTTCTTTTTTTTTTCTTTTGTTAAAGTTTTTTTCTTTTAAATTTAACCCTCCAATTTTATTTTTTATGCCCTCTAGTTTTTTTTTTTTTCATTTCAACCCTCATTCTTTTAATGACATCTTTTTGGATGGTAGATTTCCCCCTAGTTTCATCATTCAATCTAAGTTCAGGGGTGATATTGTCTTTTCACATAGGTTTTTTTTTTTTTGTTAATACTAGAATTATGGAGGTTGTTTTGGACCTTTTGCTCTTAATAAATATTTTTTAATACAAAAAATGCAGGGATGTGGATATCATGCATTGGCGCGCGGGCGCCTTTTGGATAGTTCATACAGCACCTCCCGATGGTTAAATTTGTTGTTCCGCGGTTTCATTAAACGCATCGCCTTTCCCTCATCCTTCTGGCATGGCATGTGATGATGGTTGATGAACGATTTATCACTGAATGTGGTTTTTTTTCTTCCTTCTTTTCTATCTCTTGCAAAAAAAGTTCACGCATGTCTTCTTCTCTTTTTTTTTTTCATTTTTCAAGTTTGGTCTTTATGTTTCTGATTGGTTATCTTAATCCCTTGCTCTTTTAGAAACGTTCTTTATGTTTTCAATCTAGTCTTTAAATTGTAATTTATCATATATTATTTTTTTCAATTTATTCTTTATTCTTTTGATTTTTGTCCTTACCTCTTTTATTAGAGTTTTGTTGCTTTCAATTACATTGTTCTATTAAAGTTTATGTTTTCTTTTCGGTTTAACCCTCATTCTTTTGATTTATTTTATCCTTTTGTTAAAGTTGTTTTCTTTTAAATTTAACCCTTTAGTTTTATTATTTTTATGCTCTCTATTTTTTTTTTACCCTCATTCTTTTAATTATATTTTTTTATATGATAGATTTTCCCCGATTTCAACCTTCAATCATTTCACTTAGGTTTTTTTTAATACAAAAAATATGGAGGGTGTTTTGAACTTTTTGCTCTTAATAATTAATTTTTTAATAAAAAAGATGCAAGGATGTGGACATCACGAGTTGACGCGTAGGAGGCATTTGTGCCTTTTGGACGGCACAAACAACGCCTCCTAGTTCTCAAATCTGTTGTTTAGTCGTTTTTTTAAAAGCGTCACCTCTCCTTTCTCTTTCTGGTGCGACGCATGATGATAGTTGATGAGCTGTTTGTCGTTGGTCATATCAAAATTTAGCCCTTAAATTACAATTTGTCATATATTATTTTTTTCAATTCAGTCCTTATTATTTTGATTTCTGATTTTTTACCCGAGTCTTTGTTAAAGTTTTCTTGTTTTCAATTTCATTACTCAATCAAAGTTTATTTTGTTTTTGTTTTTTTTACTTTAACTCTCGTTCTTTTGATTTCTTTTTTTTTGTTAAAGTTTTTTTCTTTAAAATTTAACTCTCTAATTTAATTTTTTTTTGCCCTCTATTTTTTTTTTTATTTTCACTCTCACCCTTATTATTTTAATTACATTTTTTTATGATAGATTTTTCCCATGATTTAATCCTTCAATCTAAGCTCAAGGTGATTTTGTCTTTTCACATAGGTTTTGTTATTATTGCCAGAGATACAGAGGGTGTTTTGGACCTTTTACTCTAAATAATTAATTTTATAATAAAAAAATGTAGGGATTTGGACACCACGCTTTGATATATAAGAGGTGCACACGACACTTCTCGATGATCAAATCTCCTATCATGTCCTCTTATTAACGGCGATGTAATTAGGTGGTTGTATAATATGTTTGGTTTATATTTTGAATTTTTTTATATTAAAAAAGCAAAACAAAAATAGTCTATTTACTATTTTTTATTTTTAAATTACGGAGCACCGGTATCTAGAATACCTGTAAAGCAGGAAGTGTCGGCACAACGGCAATGGGTGTGGAAACTAAGAAGCTAGGGTAGGACCACCACCACCATCTGTCTGCTACAGGGACCATCTCCATAATTAAAGGTTTGCTTCTTTCTCTCCCTTTAACAATCTCTCCATCGATTGCTTTTGTTGCATCAATCACTGTAGCACTACTAGAAATGATGATTTATGTTTTGTAATCGGCATAAAGCAGCAGCAGCAGCAGCTAGCTAGCGAGATTGTTATTCACAAAGACATGGCTTGCGTGGTGAGCAAGATAAAGCATCCAGTGGATCCCCAGCAAAGGAAATCGTGGCTCGAAAAGAACGGTGAGTGACCGGAAAATGAATAAAAACAACAACATCGATCACGGGCCCATGGCCACAACACAAGTCGGAACAAACCACCGCTGGACCACTCCTTGCAGTGTAAGAAAATATACAATAAGGATGGAAAATATATGGCATCAAAATATATAGAGAATCTCACCATGAACAAATTAAGCTATTTTCAGCTCTCTCTCGTTTCCTAATTTTGTCCTTAACCAACAAAGGTCATTTTCATTCATTGGCAAGACTATTTATAAGCAATCAACGATATCAATCTCAGTTTATATATATATAGACACACACACACACCAAGAAACTTTAGAAAATAAAGGTAGAAGCCCAATAAGAGCAACTTATATGTACCTTGAAGTCTGGTATCTTGTCAGGCTTCATTTGATTACTTTTATTTTTTTTATTTTTTGATTTTTAATTTAATTTTTTAAAAGTTTTTAGATTGTTTTGATGTTAAAAATAAATTTTAAAAAATAAAAAAATATTATTTTAATATATAAATGATTTTTAAAAACAAATTTTGCCACACTTATAATAAAAAGTACTTTAAAAATCAACTCCCAGCAGAACACTCTTGCAAACAGGACCAGCTGTCTACTGGGTTTGCAATGCTAGGGAATGAAGAAAAACCCATCAAGATTTCCTAGTGGGTTGTGTGCATGCAATGCAAATGCAAACTTTGCGGTGATTAGCTAAGCTAGGACTAGGCACCATTTTTGTTTTGGAGCAGGGAGGTCGAGGTTCAATCAACAGTAGCCTCCATTTCCAATGACCAAGCATTAATCTCCTCAAACTTGTCCACCGGAACGTCTATGCATGATCCAATGCACGCGGCTTCTGGAGTGGTTTCCCACAAGTGTTGTCCAGAAAATTCAGCGGCAGATGTTGTACTGTAATAGAGAGATGAGGAGAATATTGTGTCCTCTAAACACCACTCCTCCTCGTCTGCCTTTGAGATCATGCTGCTGCCTTCTTCTTTCAGCCAGGGGAAATCAAATACCCCAAATGCGAAATTGTTGTCTCCGGTTATTTCATTCCTGGTGTTGCTGTCCTCTTCATGGTTGCATGATCTCCTTTCGATTTTGATGTCGTTCCTTACACTATGTGGGTGACTAAGATGATCAGCTTGTATCTTTGTAGATTTATTATTTGAGGACTCCTCTTTCACCTCTTCTTCTTCTTCCTCTCTTCCTCTCTTCCTCTTGATCTCTTGCTCCATTACTTGTATTATGTTTCTGTAGAGAGATATCATGGCCACATTATTGCATGCTCAGAAAACCAACCCGATTCACAAGTACATACAAGACTCTCTACCAATGGAATAAAAAATGCCATGTAGTCTGAAATTCATTGAAGAAACTAGCCGGGAGAGTGATCACATGAAAGAATCTGTTATATACAAAGGGCCAAAACCAAGAGACAAAATGCTCATCATACAAAATTCAAAGAAAACAGCTGAATCTACAAATGAAATGAAAGATACATCATGCATGTGTTATAATAATGAACTCACTGCTCCAATCAAATCATTGTGTCGACAAGATAAATTAAACTTTGATCTCTTTTTTCCTCTGTCTATGTGTTTGAGTCTCTGTATGTATATCTTACCTCTTTGAGGGCTCTAGGGGGACTTCCTGATCTTGTTTGAAAAGAGACTACTTTTGCTTGGTGTTGCTGTTAGCTAAAGAAGAATGATGATATGATTAAGCTTTGCTCACACGCTACGCTATTTTAAGCTAAAACAGTCCCAACCACAACACACACTTCTGTCACGCCTTTTACCATGCATCTGCTGTTTCTCTCTCTCTCTCTCTCTTACAGCTGCAGAAACAGCACAACAATCAATCAAACAAACGGGCTGTTGGTTCCTTATTTTGCGTTTCCTTTTCTCTTCCTTCCTTCAAACCTCGTCCCTTGGTTTCTCTGTATTTTTACTCTATTTTTAGACTCATATACAGAAGAAAGGCCTGCCACTACCAGGCTTGTTGCATTTTTTTCGCAACATCATGTTTTAATCTTCTCTACTCACTTGAGTTTCATGGAGATTAATTATTATAAACTAACACTACTATGATAACACTGCCATGTGAAGTGAATTAAGAACTATTGCTCCTTGGCATGCCTTCTATTCCTTTGTCCTCGTCTTTGACACCTCATTGTAATGTCCACCCAGAATAATATACCGGATCCCTAATTTTTCTCCTTTGTAATGTTGTTTTTTTATGGCTGAGATGCTGTATAACAACAAACACAACAACATTAACAATGTGGATTTTGAAGGGTTCAATCCAATCCAATCTCCTTCTGTTCTTAATTGCTTGCAATGCTTGACCAAGAAAAAATATTTGTGGGCAGAAGGGACTTCAAGTTCTATAGCATTTCTATCAATGAGCTATATATAGCATGCGTTTCTGAGCCGTCATTCTAATCCATGAAATATTACGTAAACTGTATGATGATTTATGCTAGAGAACAGAAAAGTTCTGCTCTTTGTAATGGATGTAGGATATTCTTCCTCAAAACCCCACTGGCAAGGTTACGATAGTTAATGAGACTCCTGGCTGCATGTTGCTCGCTAATTTCTTATGATGTTGCGGGCAGAAACTGAGTCCTGATATGACGCTGGGACATTTCATTTATGAGAGAAAAGTGAAGTTTCCATTTCAAGCAGTGTTCAATCGTTCACAACCACAGCAGAGTTAAATGGACACAGAGCATCATGCCCGGTAGCGAATCTAGGATGTTTTCAGAAAATGAATGAAGCATTCAATAGGACTGCTGGATACAGTCTACTGAAGAATATGGACATAATCTATATTTCATTTATTTTACTCATTAACACATGCATTAATTTAGTAAATGAAACTAACATCAAGGGAGCCATTGCTATTGCTTTTGCACCTGAAATTGACTGCTCCCAGTTGAAGATAATCTTTCCTGATCTTGTTCTGCAGATTCTCTAGCTGCTATCTATCTCTCTCTACCTTCTTTTGTTTCGGCCAGTTTCTTTTTGCAGATTCTCTTGTTGTGCTTCTTGTAAGTAAATTCCCCGATCTTTTCAACTAAGTGCGTAATAACAGTCCATTCAATGTTTCTTCAGGAAGTTTATTTCTGTATCATCATCAAACAGCAGCTGAGATTTTGCATTTGTATGAATGAGAACCGTGCTGTGGTTGTGCTCTTGCAGCCATTACCCAACGCATATTCTCGCTGTCTCTCACCCTTGCAATGCGTTTGATCTTATAATTTGCACACAACACCACGCTCCCCACCCTGCTCAGTTCAAATATGCTTTGTGACTTGAATTGTCACCGGGGAACAAATTTATCCTAACAGCTCAAGTAATTTGTCCATATGCTGCCAGCGGAGAACAAACGCCACAGATTTCTCTTCCTTATTTAGAGATGGAGAAATTAAATGTCTAGTCAATTCCCATTCAGTTCAAAAGGCTAACAACCACCTAGTTATTCCTTGATAACCAGCACTACCAGTAGTCCCCACATGAACAGGCAACATCACGAAAATGATGAAACCGATTGGTATCTCTGATCATGATTTTCTCCACCATCTTGGACACAAACTTGAATGCTGAATGAAAATCACCACAAACTCTGATGTTCTTGTTGATGAGGATGGTGGACCAGGAGGTGCGTTGAGAAGTGCAAAAGCTAGAGCAAGCTTCTTGCTACGGTATTGCAACTTTGCTTCCCTCTCCTGCTGGTCCATAAACGAAAGCACATGGCTACTCTCTGGGACAACCAATTTCCTTGACCTTATCACTAATTTGCTCCCATATATCATGGATCTCTCAGTTACCTCATCCACAGCCACTGTCGGTCCTCCACATTCAGTTAAAACGAAGTCATCAGAAAATACACTACGAAATCCTGTGTCGACCAAAATGCTTCCCAATCTGAGATGAAGGCTGCATACCGAAGTCTAGCAAAACTATACCATCCAGACACCACTTCTTCAGATCGTAATGGTCAAGATTTCATAGATATCCACCAAGCTTATGCAACCTTATCTGATCCTGCAGCTAGGGCTAGCTACGACTGCAGCTCCATCTTATCAATTCAGACATTCTACTTCAAACACTTTTCAGGGACTTCGAACAACGAGGAGGTGGGAAACTGATCAATGTTGGCGGGCAACCTAGCTAGCTATTTGCTCATAATGTAATTTCTACTATCAACAAGGGAATCATATTTTTTCCCTTAATTTTCTGATACAAAAAGATTAGAAGCACTGAAATTTTGTCAAATAAAACTATGAACTGAAACCACAAGAGTACAGAAAGCACATGACATGGAAACTAAAAACTCAGCTCGATCTGTATTCTATTGAGTTCCCTCTTTAAAACTAGCAAACAATGAGAATCAGATTCACACAAACTAATTCAACCAAATCATATCAACACCAGTTCCTTGAAATTTTCTACAACCTTAACAAAACGAAAAATGGTATATTACATGGTTTTGATTTTCCTTTTTCCTTTTTCCTTTTTTGTGTTACCATGAATTACCGAACTATGGATAACTATAAAAAAGAAAAATGGGAGTACAAAATCATATTACTTGTTAAAAAAGGAACAGCACCAATTTCGCCAAGGATGAAAAAGACAAGCATTCAAAGACAATTCAAAGCTATAAAAGTGTAACAATATTGATAGGAAACTAATCCAATCCATGTAGATTCCGATACTTGTCTATGAAAGTAAGGAATGTAGCAGTGTTTTCCCATTGTTCTGAATATGAGAATTTGAGGGGGGCATTTGTTTTCATCTCAGACATGAGGCAATGCCAGTGCTTGCAGACTGAGGAGCACGGAATCAGAGTTTCGTTGTTGCAATTTCCTCCTGAACAAGTTTTCTTTCAATCTTGCAGAAGATGCTCTTCTCAGGGTGACAACACCCTGATTTCGGCAGTCATCTGATGGAGGAATGGAATTCTTCAGTACATGTGATGCACCTCTCTCATATATATGCAGTACGGTCCAACATTAATTTTGATGTAGGGTTTCTTTTTCTCTGTCTAGTTTTCATATCTTGACAGGCCAGGGAAATTTTGAAGGGTGGTAGGCTGGTAGCTTTGGAAACTGATCGAACAGTGATGCAACAGGATAAGAAAGAGTTACACTTTGTTCACAATGTAATTTCCAACATCAATACTAGAATCAACTTCTTTTGCACATTTCTTTCTGTTGCAACCTATACCTTTTAACACCTTTGAAGGTAACAAAAGAGTTGAAATCATAAGTGCATAGGAATTTGTTAAGTAAAATTGCTATGATCATGAATTGAAACTACAGGGGTGCAAACTGAAAAAGGTCGATCAAAGTTATAGTGACTTCACCCTTTGAAACTAGCCAACAACGGATTATGTAAGAATCACACATTTATAAAATACTCGACTAATTCAAACAATTCTGATTCCCTGAAACTTTCCTAGATCCCTATACAACCCAAAAATAAAAAGTACTATGTTACATATTTGCACAAAATGGTAGGAACGAAAGGGAAAGGAAATCATTTACAGCTCCTTAGCACAGAATTTATGACAACCAGAAGAACACGTATGCCTGAGGCTTCTGAAGCAGATGTGCTGGGCAGACTCCTTTGATGGACCACTATCTGATAGACTTGATCAAAAATTGGTCCTACATGCATCGCAATCATTGGATCTGTAGGGTTTATGGCAGCAGCCACATCTGTCATCCATGCCAACTTTCTAGAGGTTTCATTACTAAAATCACATGCCAGTTGCTGTAGAAGGGCCAGCAGAACTCCTTGGCTTAAAGGTAGTGGTGAAATTGACAATATCCCCTGTAGATCAACCTAGTGAAAACAGCAAACATGTTATGAGTGAAAATTATGCTTCCAACTTTGTATTATACAATGCCTGGCACCGTTTGGCTGATCTAAGCTCAAACAAACCCAATGGTTTAGTATTTTGGTTCATATTCAAATTGGTAGGTTAAGAGGAGAGCTGTGGCCACAAAGAAGATGCAAGAATGGCATCAGAAGGCCACATCTCACAAGAATAAAAAAACTTGCACGTGACCCCAATCAGGTAGAATATAGTTGAGTCAAGTTATGTTTTGCTCGTTTACTCAATCTCTTTACCAATACAAGCACATGCATGCCAGTCTTTCTATGTGGCTTAACACATGAACGCAGCTTACCAGTCCCAAGTTATCTACAAGCACTTCAAAGAAACCAGGCATATTGGAGTTTATCTGTCTACAATTGATGACAGAGCATACCTGAGAACATAACCAGGAAACTATTGAGACATCACTTCTGTGCAGAGCTAAGGTGAACGCTTCCTCATATTTCTGCTCAGCTATCAACCTTGACAATTCTTTTGTTGGATCCAAAGGCACCTCAGGCTGTTGATGTCAACAAATACACAAGTCAGATGCAACTAAAAGCTTTGTAACTTCTAATGAAGATTGATCATTTTTACTAAAAGCAAAACCATCACAGCTGTTTAACTTGGAAGCTACTCAATACACATTAAAAAAAAAAACCACACAACAAACGAAAAGGGCATACCATCTCATGCATACCAGGCAATGGTCCATTGCCCAACTTCGTTGATGGATCTCCCACCTTTGAGTTTGCACCTGCAGCCGCCATAGCTAAGAGCTGCCGTTGACCATCTGCCAGCTCTCCACTTAAGGTCTGGGTGAGTGATGATGCTGAATTGATAGCATCCTGCAATAACACATGTTCGTATACAAAATTTCAAACAGCAACTATAAACGGTACAGCATGACATGCACCTCAGTCTAAAAACATCAACAGGTCCATGTAAAGGAAAGCATTCTCTTGTATAGAATTAACCACTTTGATATTTATTGAAATCCTATCATTATAGATACCATGGAAGTTAGTTAACTTGCCACCACAAACATGCAAAGAAATTTAAGGGGGAAAATCTATATTTTAACTCTCACATGCACCCTAAGAAAATAAAAGGACACGGAATATTAAGAGCCCAGTACAACAACTAAATATAAGTTTTTGTTTGGCTTTATTTTTGGCCAAAATGTGGCGGCTGAACAGCTGGTGTTGGCCATAAGCAGTACCTCCCTGCCACCATAAATTATAGGGAGGCCACCCATAGCAGGAAGACTTACTTATGAAAGGAGATTAAGACTATACTCTACTACTTGTTTCACTACATATTAGTTCAATGAAGAAAAACAGATTTAGAATGAGACCTCTCTACCGGAGGAACTTAGTTTTCCATTTGAATGAGGAAAAAATAGTATGAGAATCTTTGAATATTTGATTGGATGCTTTAGAAGTCATTTAGAATATTTTTCAAACTGGCTTCAAATGGAAAAGAAGAAATAATTTCACAATAGACACATTCACAAGAGGGTATTTAGAGATCTAATACAATATAAAGGATCCTGCAGTTCAAGAAAAATCAACACTTAAGGGTGTCTTGAAATTCAGTTATAATATTTTAAACATCTGCTTCAGTGAAAATTGAGGAATAATTTCACAATGGGTGTCTTTAGAGATCTAATACTATAAAAAAAGGACCCTTAAGCCCAAGTGTTTAATAATTCAAACATTTTCACGTACTAAATTGATGCAACAGGCTAATGCCATCAGTTCAAGAAGATATACCATGAAGTAAGATGCATAATTGACAAGTAATAAATAAAGCACAAAAACACATGAATGTAGAAGATCTGCAACCTACTACTATACATATCAAAAGTACACATACCCTCAGGGCAATGGCCACAGGAGAATGCATGGAATTAAACTGTTGCTGAATGTCATTTATATGCTTATTAAGCCCATTCTGGAATGTGGCATCAACTTGATCAAACATGGCCTTGCAGGACATCTCAAATGCAGGAATAATTGAAGCTTCCAGCGTAGACCTTAATGCATCCTGCAAATACCAACAATATCATTTTCTTCTGTTTTAAGAAAGAAGCTCCTCATCCTTTTGCTTCTTCAAAAATATTTAACAAATAAGTTTCTTAATACATGTGAAAAAATACATCATCATTCATTCTTCCAAAGAGAAGAAAAAATCCCTAAAACAATTGCATGGTCCATCCAAAAGAAACTAGCAGAGTAAAATCATTGGGTCAAAAACAGTGCTTAAGTCCTACATAAAGAGAGATAAACAAACCTTAACCTACTTGTCATTTAAATTAAATTAAGATTCATGCAAGTCAAGGTTATTGTTCAAAGATATGGCATCATATGGAACTTCAACTAACCTGTAGAGCTTGCTTGCCAGATGTTTGAAACTGTGATTGGATTTGTCTGGCCACTGTAGCTTCAAGTTTTGAACTAACTGTCTTCTCTAACTGATTCACTGCCTTCTCTCCCACCCCTTTCTGCTGGCACATAAAGAAACCTTGATCATTGATGAGCATACATAGGAACAAATAAGATCAACAGGAATGGGAAGATTATGTTATAATTATCAAGCATTTAATGAAACCATCATCTAGAGCAAAGATAACTGGACATCTGTGCATGACTCTATTTTCCAAGATTATGATTAGTGATATAGAGAATAGGCTGCTGAAACAAGAATAGATATGTTGACAAATGAGAAGCTTTGGCATTTAACCTGGAATGACTCTGTAATAGCTGATGATATGCTTTTCTCCAAAATGGGAGTGATAGCACGAGCAACAGCAGGTCCGATTGCAGCTATTTCCTTCTTTAAAGTTTTCTCCAAAGCTGTTGGCAAATCCTTGTTTATACAATTCGTGATCAAATTAGTTAACTGCTGTATACGGTCCTTCTCCAACTTCTCATGTTTTGTGTTTTCTTCTTGAAAATGAGCCCATAGAGCATCTGTGTTAGCCCTGATAATTTTCTCGATGCTCCGGCCCAAGGATGCCTCTAGTCTTTTACCTTCTTTGGAAACTGGGACAGAAATCATTGTATTCATCTGCTTCTGCATTTCTTTCTGCATGTTCAGTAACTGTGCAATGTGAAACAAAAATCATCAGTCTTGAACTCTTCGTGAAGGCATCAATCTAAAAGAAAAAAATGCACGAACAAAATATTGGATAGAGGAAATCAATGGAGGAGAAAGGTTCAAATCTACACATGTTCTAGCAATATTTAGTTTCAAGAAATGAGATTGGATTTGGAGATGAGACAGAAAAAATTAGATGCACAATGTAAAGAAGGAGGTGACAATAAGCTGACAGAAAAAAAAAAAGAGGATAAAAAGAGTGATAGTTGATTTTAATAATTCATAAAATATAAAAAGAAAAACAGAAAAAAGTGATGTTCTCAAGATGATGACATACTGCAAGAAGTGTGTTAAGCAATCAACACATGACATCAGAAAAGTTAGATCATAGCAGTGAACTGATGTTGGGAAATATTGCATATAGCACGCTCATTGTAACCATAAAATTGCAAATCACATATACAGAACAGTTAATTGAAATTCCAATCACCTGATCAAGAGTATCCTGCAAGGCCAATATCTGAGGTAAAGCAGCATCACTAGATTGGGCACCAGAAGTGCAACCTGGTTCATTGGACGAACCAGTTGAGTTGAATGGACTCGGGGAAGGGGAAGATGGAACAGATACTTGAGAGCTTTTCCCCTTCTGTTTTTTTCCTTTAGTTGCTGGGGCTGGGGCTGGGGCTGGGGGCTGCAGGACTGCCACAGATGTTTCTGCTTCACCACTTTTTGCAGGAACATCTTCAGTTATATGCTGCTCCTCATCTACACCACTAGGATTTCTATCAAGTACCTCAGTAATGCTACCTTCATTAGCTTGTCGGATTGCCCCAACACTATAAGCTTCCACATGACAATCTCTAGCCATCTGAATGCCAAGATCCGAGGCTTGAGAGTAGAAGGGTTTTTCCTTCTTCTCAGCAACAGGTGTATGAGATTCTCTGGGCAAGTCAAAGTCATTATTTTGATTGGCTCCTGACTCTCCACGTGACAGCTCCCCATCACCATCCAGTTTCAGTATAGACATGTCAGCAGCATCTTCCCAATCATCTGGCTCACCTTTATTTTTCTCGTTTGCTACAGAGTCAACCTGCAAGGCATCAGCAGGTGTCTGTTTCAGAATAGGGCTGGTGCTTTCTGTGACTTCTGAAGATATGGCATTTTCTTTCTTTTCCTCAGGGCCTTTATATGCCCCATGAAGATAAGTAGTCCCAGCAAGATCTGCTTTCAGAAGAAATTCTTCTCTCTTCTTCTTCAATCTACTAGAGGTACTCTTTGATATAGTCAGCCTAGCAGGTTTTTCTTTGGAACTAGATACTGGGACTGTTCCACTGCCGGGGGTTTCTTCAACAACTTTAACCTCTACTTCAACATTTTCAGTATCATTGTTCACAAGCACATCCTGAATCTTTGCCTCTCCAACATTCAGACCCTGAGTAGTTTGAGAATTCTCAGAAGCAGCACCCCTGGATAATATCTCCGATGGAGTTATAAGATGGGTTGGGTGTTTAAACATTACTGGAGGTTCAGATACCATTGCAATACCAGTTTGTTCGATGTTCTTCTCACCCTTATTCAAATTATCACCAGTGGAGGTATCAGTAACATTTTCTTTCACAGTTTCAATTCTTCGGTCAACTGAATGATCTGGAACAGGCTGGTCACCAGCATGACCACTGAGTTGCACATTGGGATCTGTGATATTTGCTGGACTCTGGAGACCTGACAAAGACCGAGACAACTTTGGACTTAACAGTAGATGGGGTGACACAGTGTTAGTATTGTCAGTATTATTACGTGATGAAATAGTAATAGCCTTGGTTTGCCCACCGGAAGAAGCAATATCTAGCGAGCTACCAACATCAGAAGAACCCAAGCTTTCTGGATGGCTTGCTACAGGAGCACTTTCAGAACTGCTAGGAGTCATTGGTGGTATGGAAGTCATGTTACCTGTGGATATCTCAATGGGTTTACTTCCATGAGATGATTCCATAATAGCAGAACCATCAGAATTAGCAGTATCAAAAGCACGAGAAACATTAGATTCTGTTTTCTCCAACACCATGTTCTCCAGAGGTGGTGGAAGGCATTGCGATAAGTTCAATGCATATTGCTGAATAGCCTGTGTTTGGACACAGTAAACCTGAACAATATTTTCTCCATTTGGTAAACAATCACTGGTTCCAGTAAGACTCAAAATAGGCATTGTAACTGTAAACTCAGCTATGTAATCCATTTGGGTTGCAGCTGGATATGGCCCATATTCTAGGTGTACAGCATATATGGCATTCTTCTTGGCATTTGCAAGAAGAAACAGGCTGGCTCGGGGTAGGGCTACAACTTGATTAAAAAATGCATCCTCAGCACTAGATTCAGCCGAACTCTTTAAGGTCAAGGTCTGAGTGCACTGCCATGATTCAGCATCACTAGGCAATAACCAGCCCTCTTCACTAGCGGAGGCCCATATCTTCACTTCCTGATTGAGGGGCCCCTGTACATGGAGATATGTAAGCGAGCATCAATACCTACAACATTGAATATATCATGAAGGAAACCAAAACCTTCAAGAACATGGAAGTGATTTTGACACAAAATTACTGACAAAATAACTGTATCACGATTATCAAATGGCAGTAAAATATGGCTGAATTACATATATATCAAACTTTTCTTTAGTCATCTAAGAAGTCTAGCATAATTAAGCTCCATCATTGTGAAGAACAGAAATAATAGGAGCCTACCCCAGTGATAAGAACAATATGATCAGGGCGGTCAGGGGCGGTCAGGAATGCCACAGAATTTACAGGATTACCATCATGTGGTCTGAATACTGCAAGGGGTACTGCCTTACGGTCTTCCCAAATCTTGACCTGTGGAGCAGATAACGAGTGTTTGGTGAACAAGAACACTAAAAGAATAAGAGAATGCATTGCTTATGATGGATACATTGACAAGTACTTTGATGATATGATCATAAAGAATTTGATTATGGCTTAGCTCCTTAAAATGTAACTAAGAGATCTTACGAACACAGTTTGTAATAGACTGTCCCTGCCATAAGTGCACATGTGGGAGGGAGAGTTTGGTTATTGTTTGAGGCTCTGTAACCTTTAGAAACTACAAATGCTACCAGTAGAAACAAATTGACAAACTACAAGACTGTGAGGTAAGGGGGGGAAGGAGGCAACAAACCACGCCATCTGTTGAAGCTGAAGCTAAACGGGTGGTCATCCATTGACACATGGACAACTCAGTGACTTCCCCATCATGTTTACCAACAAGCTGGACCCCATCAATCAACTTATCAATGGGACAAGTAAGAGGTTGCTCCACTGAAAATGCTCCACCTTTTCCAATCTTAATGGTATCAATTTTCAAGATGAGATTTCCAATTGCAATAATCAAAATTTCCTGCAATATTCCCATTCATAGTAAAGATAAAGAAATCCTTAATCAAGACCAGTACAAGTAGTGAAAAATGTGTCGCAATGGGAAAGTTTATCTGATAACGTGAATATCAAAATCCATTATCACCTGCTTGTGTGGATGCCAGCACACTCGTGGGTGGAATGATTCTCCATCTGCTATTATGTGAAGGGCAAGGAGTATCCTTTCAAAAATTTGAGGTTTTTCTTCCTCGTCTGAGCCCTCATTGATCTTCCTTATGAAAACACGCCCATCAACACATGCACTGCAGGGATAAAAGTAAGCATCTTCTGCTATAAAATAGGGAAGAATATCAATTCAAAAAGTTACCTGGCCAGAAGGTGAACATCCTCAGCAAAGAAAGCCATGTCTGTTACTTTCTGCATGAGAAAACCGTGTATGTTAATGAATTAGATAGTTTTTCTGCAAGCATTTAGAAAATAATAATAACCAACATTGATCTCAAAGAGATACAAAAAAATGTTGCGTAACTAGAAGAAAGATACATTATTTGGCCATTTGGGGTTGCTTCTAAACATGAAAGGACAGCAGACAGCTAAAGTAATGAAATTAATGAGGCTTACTTTGCAAATCTATCCAATATCACTGTGTGATTTTAATTATAAGAAGCTTCAGTACTAAGAAAAAATCAGGATTTTATTATACACATAAGAAATTTTAGCATCTCTTATTAAAGTACACTAAGCAATTAATTGACAGAACTGAAACCAAAATAAAATCCAGAAGCAATAATGGAGAGTGATGTAGTTCTCATGTTAATATCTATAACGCAATTGTTAATTTGATGTCAGTGTCATAAGAAAGTTTAATTATTTTGGAGTGAAATTTTTCCTCCACAACTCGATCAGTTGAATATTGCCTGCACTTGATTTGGAGAGAGCAGCTATTGGAAAAAAAAAAACTATCCACGTATTGCAACTTGTCAAGATAAGTTGAGAACAAACATTCTTACAGTGTGTTCATATGTAATGGATCATCGAAAGGACTTCAAATACATATTTTATTAAATTCATAGAAATCTGATTCATCAATAATCACAAAGTGAAATTCATTATTGGTTAAGACATTGCCAATTGCTAGGTTACATGATGTCATAAATGTCAATTTTTACTCAAGTTTAGATGCACAAAACACAAGATAATAGTGAGATTTTAACGAGTATAAGAATTAACCTGGTTATGTCCCCGAAGCAATGATCTCAAAGCAGTATTAATATTGAGGATACGAATAGCACCAGGCTTGAGTCCATAGCAAATGTAATTTCTATTAACAGCAATCTGACGGCCGAGAACAAGGCCAGGATCGGATAAATATTTGGTGATGGGGGTGACTTCAAGTTGAGGTTGCACCTCACCTTGCAATCTCACATCAATATCATACACGACATGGTTGCCATTCAAGTGTCGACCCTTAGGGAGCTTGGTACTGAGCATCCTCGCAGGGGGAGCACAGCATTGCTGCGTTGGAGATGCTAAACTAACAGGAGGGGCAGATGGGACAGGAGGACTGGTGGTGATGAATGCAGTTGAGGGAGTGGAAGAAGGGAAAGGTCCACTAAGATTAGTGGATTGTGGAGGCTGCTGTTGGTTTTGATTGGTCAAGATGTCCATCAAAACAGCACCACCTGAATTATTAGGTGAGAGTGGAGGAGGAGAGGGTGCAAAGGAAGAGATGGGTTGTGGTCTATTTTGGAGATGGATGTTAGTATTTGTGAGGAACTGATTGTGAAGTTGCTGAGGAGGAGGTGGAGGCGGGTAAGGGGAGAGATAGTGAGGGTGGTGAAATGGGTGGTAAGGGCCAGTAGGAGGTGGATAAGAAGAAGATGGAGTTAGATAAGGTGGAGAAGAGGAAGGGAGAGGGAAGGAAGGAGAGGTAGTGAGATTGCCACTTGTGGTAGTGTTACTATTGGGAGATGGAGGAGGACCTTGCTGCTGCTGCTGCTGCTGCTGTTGTTGGATATGGGGCTGCATCATATTCATAGGATTTGAAGAAGAGGGCTTGAACAGTTTATTCAGATCAAAACCTCCTCCTCCCCCTATTATTCCCCCACCTCCTTGTTGTTGATTTGGATTGCCAGGTGAAGCCATTATTAAGCAACAGCAAGAAGTGATCTGATAATATAATATACAGTGATTGGAAACAATAAGTCAGATTGATAAAGAAAGAAAGGAAGAAAGAAAGAGATATAAAAACGCTTACAGAGTGGAGGAATTCCTGGATCCGTTCAAGTTTAAATCTTTTTTCAGATCAGAAAGACAACACACCTTTCTTTCTCCACCTCTCTTCTCTCTCTATTCTGTCGTCCCAAACTAGGGTAGCGATAGAGTAAGAATTTGGAGAAGAAAGAGAGAAGGATCGAAGGGGAAAAAACAAGTCTTTTTTTATGTTACTTTGCTCAGATGTGTAGATTGACGCCAATGAACAGCACAGACGTAGCAAACGGAGAGTGGAAAATATGGAAAGAGAGAACCTTTTATTTCATTTGTTAAAGTTGTAATTACAATTATTATTACTAATTTTGTATTATTATTATTATTATTATTATTATTATTAATTTATTATTATTATTATTATCGTCGTCATCTCTTGTGAGCGTCATCAGCATTCAGCAGAGGTACCAGACATAGCACCCATCTGTCGTTGGTACACGTTACCCAAGCTTGCATCTTTCACTACTGGAATCACACTCTTTCATGCTCCCAAGTTCATCAAATCGTAACTTAACTACTTTCTGTCCTATGTTGACAATAAAATTACTAGGTTGATTTTTCATGATAGGTCTGGACTTTGGAGAAGGGAACTTCCATCCAAGAAGTTTCTCAAAATGGCCTTTGATCCTTCATTCTTGGTGGAAGGTATGGCAACATAATCAAATTATCCCTGCTTTCCAAGCCCTTCTTTTCTCTGAAAGATTATGCATTTATTTATACAAATCCCTGGAGATGAAAACAAAGATGAAGTGGCCCCACAGAAAATCAAAGGATTAACACAAAGGGGAAGACTTTCCTGCATTTTTTTCACAATTCAAGGTTTTGTTTCAACACAGATACAGATGAAGGAAACTAGAACAGCCAGTATCAAAGGAAATGGGAAGCAGAAGAGCAGCCGACGGATTTACAATCAATGGACGTGATATCGAGGTGGATTATACATATACGTTAATGCCCTGAATAGACACTTAAAGAAAACAAGTCACGATATTCAGACTTGAAAAAACAGGGGAAATCTTAAAGAACACAGAAAGTGTAAATTGGTTGCGTTCAAATATAGCAAAGGGGTATTCAATTTCAACTGCAACAGCCTCCGGCTTGGGCAGAAGCACCATCCCTGCCTCCTGATGACCCTGGAATACCTCCATATCCAACTTTTATCCCATAAGACTGCAGAACATCCAATTAGAATATCAGCCAAACTAGTTTCAATTTTATCTAATAATATTAGCTTCAAAATTGTATGTGCAGATTGAAAAGCTAAGTTGACAATGGATTGAGCTCTTGAAAACTCAGAAACCAACACTTTAAAGATTGATAAGAAACCTTATGGAGTCCTGCTACGTAACTGTCAGGGTGCCAACTGACATCACTCGTATCTTTTCATGAGAAGAACAATATAAAGAGCAATGTCCAAGCAAGCAAAGCTAATTATAAGCTTCAAATAGCTAACAAGTGGAAAACAGCCAATTGAATAGAGGCGAATGTGTAAGAAGGAAGCAAAAATCCAAATAGAATACCAGCCAAATCATTTACAACTTTCATTCAATAATAATTGAAGATATGAATGCCAGCATCATGTCTCTATTTGAAAATTAACCATGCTTAAAAAACGGTGTACAATGCAAATCAACAATATAAGATGAAAACGTATTGAGGTCAGCAAAACTTGCATGTCAGCAATATGAAGATTGAAATAAGAAAAATATTTCAATTTGGAAACCCTTGTAGAACATAATTTCCAAGTTGCCCCATTAACATTTGAAAATCCAGATCTTGTCATGAGAAGAACATAAAAAACAAACAATCAGAATGAATATAGTTAACCTTCAAAATTAAAACTTCAGATGGAAAATATAAAGCAGCCAGAAGCTTCGGTAAATGATGAGACTTCTAAAAAACATAATAGAAATACGGATATAACTGTGCAGAATAAACAGGTCTAACCTCATTTGATACATCAAAAACTCCATCTTGAATCTTCTTATATATAGATGCAGCTGTTTTGATAAAAGCCTGCACAAAGGATGTTGCTATAAGAAAAACTTGACAAACAACAAAGAAAAAGTCTATAAGTGTTTCAACGTATAGGTCATCGTATGTTCATTACTCACCTCCTCGACATTCTGAGCAGTTTTTGCAGAGGCCTCCATGAAGATCAAGCCATGCTCCTTTGCAAACTGCTCACCTTCTTCAGTGCTGACAGCCCTTCTATGAGCAAGATCAGACTTATTACCAATGAGCATAATGGTCATGTTTGCATTGGCATGCTGCCTTGCATCTTCCAGCCAGCTCGCCAAGTGATTAAAAGTTTCCCTCCTGAATAAGAAAACCAGATATCATTCAGGGCCAGCTTAGGGTACAATATAGTGATTGAAAAAACAGAAACGCACACATTTGGACGCCAAATCAAAAGGGCTCCATCTGTGTCATGAAATTACTTGATTATGATGCCCAGCGTGAGAGACCAGGTGGTGGTGGTTTAAATTAAGGTAAAGCAAATGAAGAAGAAACCTTAAATTGTATGTGAAAACAATAGAGCCCATTTTGAAGATGTTGTTTAATTAGGTACCTAGCTAGCTGGCTACAGCAGCAGCATAAGTTACAATATCATCTTCTTCAGAAGAAGAAACAAGCAAAAAAGCATTATAGTTACAGCATAAAAGAAGAGGATAGGGAGAGAGAGGGGTCGGTACCTGGTAATATCATAGACAAGCAAAGCACCAGCAGCACCTCTGTAATAAGACCTGGTTATGGATCTAAACGATTCTTGACCCGCCTAAAAATCATAAAAATCGGAGATTTAAACATAATTATCGATTTGTTCTATAAGAGAAGAGAATTGAAATTAAAGAGAGAGAGAGAAGGGAACGAACGGTGTCCCAAATTTGGAGTTTGATAGGCTTGTTATCAATGGTGATCATACGAGCCCCAAACTCAACACCGATGGTAAGGTCATGCACCGGCTGGAATCTCTTGTCCGTGAATTGCAGCAGCAAGCACGATTTCCCTACTCCTGTTCATTCAGTTTTTTTAGAATTTAAATTTAATAAAAAATCATGATCAAAATTAAGAATTTAAGAGACAAAAAACGAACCAGTGTCGCCGATGATGATGTACTTGAAGAGATAAGCGTAAGACATTTTTCGAATAATAAAAAAATGAAATATGTTTAGTTTTTTTTGGAGTTATTAATAAAGAAGAAGACGACCAAGCAGAGAGAGAGAGAGATTGGATGCAAACTCCAGCGATGCACAAGCTTAAATTAGATTATTGTTATTAATAATCAGGACTGGAGGAGGAGGAGGAGGAGGACGGCGACGACGACTCCCGCACCCTTCCTTCCTTCCTTCCTTCTGGTCCTCGCTGTCGTTTCCTCTTTCACCGGATTTTCTTTTCGTTTCTTTTTTACTTTAATTTATTATTGTTATTATTATAGTTTATTTGGTAGCTCTCTCACCTCACCGTCTTCCTTGCATTCCTTGCGCAGAAGAAGCCCAATGGCCCATTATCATCAAGCTTCACTTCCATGCCCTGGAGTTACTCTTATTACCACCTTTAAACAAATCTTAATAACATACAGTTGTTTGTTCATTAAGTTATGCTAAGATTTTTAGTTCAAGAATCACATGTTTGCTTCTCATTACAGATACTTCTCCGTATTTCTTAACAATCAATTAATTACAGCTAAATCAGTCATTATTATTTACATATACATGCCCTGCCCATGCAGATTGCAAGCTCTTTCTTAATTATCACAATAATCTCTAGGCCCCCCCTCCTCAGTACCATATATCCATGTCCCAACCACTATTATTGGAGGCATCTATGGTTACTGTCACCAGTTTATCTTCTTCTCCGTACTTCATTTCTTCTTCTTCTCCATTTATGGAGCAACCCTTTGGCTTCACACTCGAGTATCCACCAAAACTACCTGCCCCTCTTCCCTTTATGTGTATTCTTCCATTATAGCTTGATGGATCACCACACTGCTCAACTGACTCTATAGCTCCACCACTGTTGTACATGTTCATCAATCCGATGGGTGCGAACTCAATCCTCTGATTGTAAACCTGCGAAACCATCGATTGAAATTTAATTTACCAATGTAATGCATGTGAGCTGAGTGCAAGAGATTTGGGAGACCAATAATTAACCTTGATTGGTGATACAGTAAAGACATCACATTCCAGAGTTTGTAATCCAACACCAAACTTTTCTTCCTTCGGTAACCGAGACACTGATCCTGAAAATTTGCGAACGTTTTGCCTGTCAGCAGATTGCTGGGGTGCCACTTGTTGTTACTTGTATTTCAAAATATTAGAAACATGTGAGTCCCTTCGATTCTCCCAGGGGAAAAAAAGGAACAGAAAGAATGCTGTGAGTGAGATCCTTATGCTGCCTGTGAAAAAAAAATGTGGCAGGAAAAGGTTACCTTTGTTGAAAGAATAGATTGCACAATCTCCGGTCCACAGTTTCCCAGAGACCTCTTCAAAATACTCAACATCAGCAGGAGAAACCTGTCCAGATACCTCTGCACTATTACTGACATGATTCTGGTTTGTGTTATCCAGACAAGGCCAGCTTCCTGCTCCTTGGCAGTTGAACACACCAATAACGCCAGTGCATTTGTTCAAATTCCAAATCTTCAGAAGACTTGATTTAAAAAATTCCCAGAATGTCAGGAGGAGTGAATAAATAAGTGAATTGAATTTCCATACAAGTAAAGTGAGAAAGGCACCTCTTCCCATCCATAACTGGGTCAATGAATAAACAATCTCTTGATGGTCTTCCTGGATATTTGGCTCTAAGCACTGATCCATCAGGAAGTACAAGCCTCTTAAGTATCTTGTGATCATGCTCACCAGGTTTATCACTGTTGACAATTCATTGCAATATTGTTCACCTTTTGCAAGATAAACCATTATGAATGTGAAAAGTAGGGGAAAATGAATTCTGACACTACACAAATCTTACCTGACATATACAGGACACCCTCCCACAGCTCTAGCGATGGCATGAAATTCAGCTGCATCATGGAGACTCTGCAAGTCGATGAGACGTTCATAGACTACCAGAATTAGAAATTAGTTGTAGAAGTTTTTAAAGATGAATGATGAGTAAATCCAGACATACATAGAACATATCCCAATCTGGAACAACAACTTCGCCAAGAAATATGCTGTTAAAAGCCACAGCAGCTATGTGCAGTGTCTGTGTAGCTGGATTTTTCGGATAGTAATCATCAGAGGCCCGTGTAATAGCACTTCTTTTTGAGCTGCACTAACAAACGGTTTTTATTTCCATGAAAATCACTGCTCAAGCTGAAGGCGTGAAATGATCAGAAACAATATTTAATTGTGAAAATACACCGAATTAGACAACTTTAGCAATCCATTTTCAAGTCCTGAATAATCTGTTGCATATTATTTCCTACATTTGCTGTTAATCAGATTGACTAAGTCACTCAATGCATGCTACAAAGGAAAAAATTTGAACATCACAAAAGCTAAATTCTGCTGTGTTTGCTGGACATTGTTCAGGTTTCTCTATATTCATGAACTCTATCCTGGATGAATTAGTATGAGTTCATGAAAAAAGAATAAAAATAGGGATGTAAATGGATATATAAGATACTGACTGGTAAATGGAGTCTGTGCTCAGACCCATACAGCAGATAATGCTGTTGTCCTGGAAGTTGGAAGCTATAGACTTCTCAAGTGCTTCTTGGAAATGTCTGGTAAGTGAGACTCGACCTCCTAAATCAGTTGCAATAGTTTCCAGTATATTCTGAACATCAACCTTAACCCCATCCACATCCTGTGAAACAAGATAGCTGTGTAGATCATCATAAAACTGAGATATTCTGTCAGGGTCAATTGCACCAACACCATACTTCTCCATGCAATCCATAGCTAGATCCCTCATATTTGCCAAGTTCCCTGGCGATTGCAGTGGGTAGGTTAATTTGGGATTATACTTCTTAGTATCACGAGCATTTGGAACAAGGCCTCCCCAATATCCCAAGAGGGCATGCCATACATAGACGTACCTGAAATTTTGGAAAGGGAAAAGGAAGAAGGAATTCAAGACGCTTCTAGAAAGTATGAGCATTAAGATCGAAGTCACGCTGATAGTTGTGTACTTGGTCTGCTTGAAGGACAGTTGCTATGAACTACTCTGCACCATCCCTGTCTACTACTATCATTAAGCCCCCAAACACCACCAAAAGAAAAGATTAAAGAACCTCTACTGGACGTCATGGGATGCTTACTTAAGGCCAAAATTCCTCTTAATATCTGCAACAAAATGTTTTAGATCATTTGGTGCATCAGCCTGGGATTCATTGGATCTTCTCCGAAACTTGCTGTTTTCTTCAACGCTGACTAACCTGCCTCCAAACCTGAAATTTGGGGGAGATCAGAAAGCCTGCATTTTCCGTATTAACATAAAAGGAAAAGGGATAAACTTACTGTGAACCATCAATAAATGGCTCTCCTTCTTTTTGGAATTCATTAGTGGTATCCTGCCAACCGTCATCTATTATCAAAAACTTTGCTGGAGTGCCTCCCTCGGATAAACTATGAGAGTGAAATGAGGATGAATTTAGAAATTCCATGCTAAGCAACTGTTGCTTTGCCGATCATTTTGGAAGTCAATGTGTTGTGTGTGGAGTAAAAATGTGTTAAGAATTAAGGACATAGATTAACCTTTTCAAGCCATCTTTTATTCCTTGAGGATTTACTTCCTGATAAAAAGCATCCCAGGTGCACCAACCAAACACATCTAGTATTCCTGGCATCTGCATCATAAAGCATTGAAGAAATTCATTAATTATTATGCTTTCATTTTCTTCCTTTTCTACTTTCCTTCAAGCAAGAAAAAGTAGGTGGCCTGTATGAAGATGCAAAGAGTAAATGGTGGCCTAAGTTGCCTGTTTCGTTTCCCTGACAGAAAAGGTTCCAGTCTGCTCCTCCAAAATCCTGCATATGGTGCAAAGAGCATGTAACAACAAGAAGCCAGGAAGGTAGAACAGTAGCTACTCGAGATCTCATGGGATTTTTAATTCAATTTGCTGCTCAGGATTTAAATTCAAACGACAATTAAACATCAATACTCCATATGGAAACGAAATTACCCCCATTTAATTTCTAATATTTCCATTATAAAAGAAAAGGAATCAAATATTTTCTTCGGAATGAAACTGAAAGTTTCTCAGAGGGCTGACCTACTTCATTGATTCCTTCATTAGATCAAATGGATGGTTCCCATAATTCACAAAAACTGCTCTTATGGATTCTGAAGTAACTATAGCGGGGTCACCTATCAAAACACACAGAAGATCAATTCTTAAACCCTGAAAAAAGAGAGGAAAGGGATGAGAAGATGGTTATGAGATTGGAAGAACAATCACAGATGTTCATTCATGTGAACACCTTGGTATTAACAGACACGTACAAGTGCAGGAGTTTTGAATTGGCAACTAAAAGAAAGTTAAGGTTTACCACTTTCAAGACAGAACTCAAGTTCATTTGATGAGTTGCCCTGCAAGCTGCTTCGAAATTCACCATCTAGCAAAGGCAAGAATATGATATAAGAGGGAGAATCATTTGACTTGTCTAAATCTGGTCCTTTCCTAGCTTCCAGCAGCAACATCTGAGTTTCAATAGGAATGTCACTTCCTGAATTCCCCACTCTAGGTATCATCCACCAAACTTTAAATCTAAAGAGACTCAGTAGTCTCACATCCCTGCATTGCACAATCATGTTCTAAGAAAACTTCCCATTGAACTAAGAACCCTTCTCAATTTGATGTTGAACTAGAAAACAGGGCAAGGTAACAACAAGAGGGGCCTTACTGAATAACTCCAAGCTTGAAAACATGTCTGGAACTGCTTTGAGAGGAAGTAGCACCCAAGAATGCAGATGAATCCGACAAAGGTGTAAGGAAGACATTTTCAGGCACTCCTGTGATTGCTTCTTGGCCATTTACACTGAGAGTTCCATCTTTTAGTAAGGGCTTTGTACTGATAAACATAGAATGCTTCCATTTGTAACAATTGTTCTTATTGAGACGCAGAAGAGACCTGTGTGGAAGGAATCTCAGGGTCTGGATATTACAATGGGGTAAGAATGTGGAGGAGGAGGAGAAAAAAGAATTGGGTTTCCGAGGCCTAGTTAACGTTGTCATACTCACCATATTCATGTTCACGTTGAGGGGGTTTGTGGAGAAGGTATGAGACATCATGTTCCTGTTCGTGTGTTTTTAAGGTCAGTTAAGAAGTTAGAATTTGACAGTAGGAAAGGACAAGGCTTTAAATACGGAAGACTGACAGACATGGAACAGTGAAGAAAGCAGGTTGGTAGGAGGGATCTATCCTGTAATCATTTGTGTGTGTGTGATGGAAGATGAATTCCAAGATGATAGGGATAAAAAAAAAAAAAAAAAAAGGCAACAAGAGAAGAGTATTGGCCTTTGTTTTATGATCACATTTAACCCTCAATGGATACATGCAAGGGAAGGCCTTGTCATTTTCTATCTTCTTAGGAGTTGGAGTATCCTCTCATTTTTTGAGGACATATCTGCCCACTGAAACTTGATCACATAATAATAGTGGCACAAATGCATCGCCCTCTTCTCACAAATCAAAATTGCTATCTAGACACAGCCCAGTTAGGAAAAAACAACAGGATATTTGGCATATTAACCCTCGAGTTCTGCCGTCTTGATGACAGGGACAGCCATGGTCATCAACAGCGTTCAAGGAAAAAAGAGTCTTATTTTGCGTTGCTTTTGTTATCGTATAATTAACTACAAATCATTTTAAAAAATCAAAGCTTGTAAAATTTATTAACTGATGATAGATTTGATGTGTTACGCTGTGAAGCCATGTTAATTTTTAATTTATTATTTATGTTGTTTTTTTACCCTGTGATTTAATTTTTAAAATGTTTTATTTTTTATTTTAAATAATTGTTTTTGGTGTTTTTATATAATTTTAATACATTAAAATTGAAAGTAAATTTTCGAATAAATTTTTTAAAAAATAATTATTATTCTCTGAGTAGAGATAAGAGGGGGGAGGTGGTAGAGAAAACTCTGTACTCAAGAACAGCAAGGCCATCTGTAAGGGTGATATGTGGTGCAGGGAGGATCTGCTATGATTTTCCTCTTTATGGATGAAAAGAACAGTGAGAGAGCTTTACTTTTTTATCCACCAGCTATTGTCCATCAACTTTTTGTCCCCTTGTTTTTAGGGAGGAAAATCCTGCACAGGAGCTGCCCTAAAGAATTAAAAAAAAAAAAAACAAATATTATTTTAATAGTTTTATTTGAAATAACCAAATGTCGCCTAAAGATGCATAGTTGCCTCGAGCCCTTTCTCATTGGGCCGATGGCCCCTCTACTGAGATAAAAACAAAGAGAGATTAATCACAGAAACTAAAACCCTAAATCCCCAAATGACAAAACAAGATCAAAATCAAAAACCCCTAATCACCAAAACTCATTTTTTGATCCAAAAATGATAAGAAGAAGATTACTCTCTTCACTGATCTCATCAACCTCACTCCTAACCCCCAAAACCACCTTAATTCCCACGTTCTCTCAAATTCAACCCTTCAAAGAATCAAACTTTAACAATTATTTTGCAAATGGGGCATCTGGGTTTATGGGTTTTAGGGCATATAGTTTGTTGAGTTTGAATGATTTGAGGGACAATGTTCCAAGGAAGCAAAAGACAAGAAAGGGTCGTGGCATTGGGTCCGGTAAAGGAAAGACTGCAGGGAGAGGTCATAAAGGACAGAAAGCCAGAGGGACTATGAAGTTTGGTTTTGAAGGTGGGCAGACTCCAATGCGAAGGCGTTTGCCCAAAAGGGGGTTTAAGAATCCCTTTAGTCTCACTTTTCAGGTGTATTTTGCTGCTTTCTAAGTTGCCCACTTTGTCTGTTTTTTTTTTTTTTGTAGCAAAATGCCAAGTTGGGGTCTGTTATCGATTGATTTTTAGTTTCTATTTAGAGCAATGAAGCCTAATGTGTATTTGAAATGAAAAGAAGCTGTGGTTTAGTGATTGGTAGTGGCAGCCCGTTAAAGTTGAAATCTTTTGTATTGAGGATTTGCTGCTGAGACTTATTAGGAATGAGAGTACGATTCCTTTTGTTTTCCAGGGATCATAACACATGAGATTAATCATTGATTATGTGTTAAGTTGAAAGAATGTTGAATTAGACGCCAGAAGAATTGTTGGTGTCATGTTTTGAGTATATAATTGTGGTACTCTGTACTGTGTTTTAGATGAGTGTGCCAGTTTTATGGATGCTAGGATAAAAAGTAGGTAAAATAATCGGAATTGGCAATTTGAGTTATTGTGTTGTGTGTGTGTGTGTTTTTTTTATCTTTTCTTCTTAACTCAACAAAGCTTTGGGGGTTTTTGTTCTATTTGTTTTTATAAGAAGAATGGAGGGATGTGAAATGGAAAGACATTTTACCTTGATGGAATGCAATCTGCTGAAAATAGTTGTTTTTGGCTGAGTCGATTGATGGTTTTGTCCCTTTTTTTTGTATCAGATAAAGAAAAAAACAATCCGTAAACAAGATTTTAAACTTAATTTACTTATTTATTACATGAACATTGCAATTGATTTCAATCCTTCCTGTAAGTATATTGTTAATGGTCTCTGTTCTTCTGTGCATTCCTTGGATCATTTACTCGTATGGTTTCTCTGGCAGCCAGTAGGGTTGGGAAAGATTGCAAGACTTATTAATGCAGGGAAGATAGATTCCCATGAATTAATCACAATGAAAACGCTAAAGGTATGTTAGCATCCTTCTTCAGATCCCAAATCTAAGCCATTTCCATGATGGGCCTTGGTTTTTTGATCTTTACAATTATTCCAACAGGAGACTAGGGCCATTGGGAAGCAGATAAAAGATGGCGTAAGACTGATGGGGCGTGGTGCGGAGAAGATCCAATGGCCTATTCATCTGGAGGTAAATTTTACTTGAACGGGGTTTCCGCATTTGTACGAACTTGGCTAGGAGCTTTGATTTCAAGTATTCTTGAGGCAATCCAAAGTGTTCTAAGGCATTATTTTATAATTCTTAGTTTGTGTTCATGTCCTCTGGGATTTAAGTGTTGCATTTTTTTTATTTGTGTTGCTGTTAGTTGAATGATGATATATGCAAGCAAACTATTAAATAAAGAATCCAAAGAGTTTTGGTTGGGGTGGCACTATAGGTTTGACATTCCAGCCAACTGTTAAAGTTTTCCCCAAATTTGTTTTTTCCTTTATTGTTATTGTTGTTTGAGCTAACTGGCAAACAAATTTCTTGAAAGCTGTTAAAATTGTGCTGACTCTCATATGGTACTTCTTCCTTTTCTTGTATGTCAAATAGGAGAACCAATTAGACAGTCATAAGAAGCTGCATCATACATAAATATCAGTGTTACAGAATGGCCATTAAAAAGCTTTATATCAATTTTTTGAGATGGAAATTATATATTTTCCATTATAACTGCTAGTTAAGGTTCAGGATTCATAGCTACAATTATGAACTTTTTGGGTATGTGATGGAATTTTTCTGACATGTTTGCTGAAATTGATTAAACATTTGAATTTCAAATACCATATCACAATTATCAGTGAAATTTAGTGATAATTCCTTCCCTTTTTTTGCATGCAACACAAACTTGTGCTGATGACTGATTTATGCAGGTGTCAAGAGTGACTGTCAGGGCAAAGCAAGCAGTTGAAGCGGCTGGTGGATCTGTCAGACGTGTGCATTACAACCAGTTGGGTTTGCGGGCATTGCTCAAGCCTGAGTGGTTTGAAAAGAAGGGGAGGTTGTTGCCAAAGGCTGCTAGGCCTCCACCAAAGCTAAGAGGTAAAGTTGATAGCATCGGCCGTTTGCCTGCCCCAACCAAACCTATTCCTTTTTATACTGAAGAGAAGGAGGCGGTCTCTACTCCTGCCTAGATGATCAAACAATCATTTCATTGGGGTCATTTAAGACTGTGTTTTGATGAAGAATTACTTTATAAGAAGATTTTCTTCTCCACAAGGTTTTCAATTGCACTATGTTTTCACATGCTTTCCTTGAATCATTTACTGTGTTTAATAAGTGGATCCATGGGAACTTTCATTTTGATGATGTCATGACCCGGATTCCAGTTCCATGACCAGCAATGCAAGAACGGTGTTATAAGGACACTCCACTTACGCTAAGCCTCGAAACGGACATATTAAAAGAACAACATTTTATAATCTTTCAAAATATTATATTATTTAAAATTAATAAAAACAAAAAATAGTTTAAAATTTCTTATAAGTAATTAAAACAAAAACAATAATCTATAATGTTCATTATATTGTCAAAATCAAAACTTAATTAAAACATGATAATAGTGGAATGTCTAAAACATCGGATCAAAACTAAAAGGAAAGTCTCGAGAAATAAGCAAGGCATACCGAACAAAATTGAAGAAGCAGGAACAGTTAATAAAGTCCACTTACTAGCATAAACTAAGAACCTGAAATCATAGTTATTAAACTCGGACCGGCCTGACGGGTCGACCCAGGACCTGGTGGCTGGACCAGTCCAGGTAAGGCAAAAGATCGAGATGAGTAAAAACCTGGCAAAACTCGTTTGACCTGTGACCCGGGCGACTCAACAAAACCTGATTGAGATTTGTTTTTTCAAATGTGTTTTTCCTCTTAACCAGAGACTTTATATATATATTTTAGTTGGTTATTGATCCTTTTCAAAATTCACTATATAAATACTAGAAGAATATTTTATTTTTTTAATGTGAAATTTGAAATCTTTTAGTATATATACTTTATATTCACAAGAAAAAAAATTATTTTTTCAATGTGGGATTTGAAATCCTTTAATATATATATTCTATACTTACAAGAAAAAAAATTATGTTTTTTCAATATGAAATAAACTGTAAATCTCTAAAATAGAGGGACTAAACTAAAAATTACACAAATCAATTATCAAACTGAGATTCATCATCCTTAACCTTATAAGAATATTGCCCAGGATTCCAAAATACATTTTAGGGGTCAAATTATAATTTTTTAAAATTTAGAGACTAAACTATAATTTTTATAAATCAAGGATCAAAATAAAATTTCATCATCTTCAACCTCAAAACCATTCCGTCCAAAATTTCTAGCAAAGTTGAAATAAATTTTTTAACCCATAACAAATCAATTTATAAATTTTTATTTCTAACAACACACTCAAAATCAATCACTTAACCTTAAATGCATAATAATCATAAATAAACTTTATTCTCTTTTTTAATCTTTTCATAAATAAACTATAATCAAAGTAACATGAAAGAAAATTACTTATTTATTATTTTTATTTTTTTAAACTCAAAATTTAAGATAAAAAATTAAAATTCTTGGTTTTTGTGAAAAGAGGGTAATGAGAGCCACAAAGATAAACAATTCTCTTGTAATTTTTTTTTTAATATACCTTTTGAGTTGAGGTTTAGAATAATTTTAACTTGAGTTTGGGCAAGTTTTGGGCTTACAAATGTGCTCTTGAGAAATAAGAAAACTTTTTTACTGTATGTAGTTTTAGCTTTGTAATCTCCTGAATTTCCTTCCAAACAAGAGTGTAACTTGTGAAAGGATTCAAGTAATCAGCATCTTCCGGCTATGGAAAATCACAAAATCCAAGGAGGCAACAGGCTCAGAAGCTGTATCATCTCGTGACAAATCTGACTGGTTTGGTGCGATATCTTCCAGCAGATCAACCAAAGGGCCCATTGGCCTCCTATTCTGCAGTTTGCTGTGTCTTCAAAGATAGCATCAAACATCACATGACATGAAGGACACTCGAAATACGAAAAAGTGCAATCCCACACTCATTTGCTAGTGAACAACTGGGGGAAACTCTGGTAGACAATAATTTCTCGTATAAAAAATAATTCAACAGAGTCATATCACCTCTTACGGTGTTCTTTTTTCTGGGAGGGCATCTATACCCAGTCCCACCCTTATCTTGGTTATGTGACAGACTAGCCCGCCTTATCACCTTCAACCTGATCAGTCCATCGACTTTATGGCTCTCCCAACTGCCTTGGCACATCAGTGGACCCGAGATCTAGATAGGATACTGCCATGAATTGGGGAAAAAAACGAATCAAATTAATGGGATGTATGTTTGTTTTACATCTTACTCTCTCTTCAATCACTGAGTTCACAGAACACCATCATCACCCACCTTGTTAATTATCCATGAAAAAGCGTTGCTTTTGTGGTTTAGAACACACCTTCATTCTGTGTTTTGAAAAATGCTCTTACCAATATGTAAACATCTCGACATCGACTTGTTTAGGCTAATCATTCTTCATAGCAAGGACCAGACTCTTTCTTGCAACTGATCAGTTCTGTCTTGGTGCATAAATGCTAGCTCGTAAAAAATCAGCATGTGCATCCAAGAGTATCGGTATAGCTAGAAGGGGTGGAGCATGCTACTATTGGTCTAGGGCTCAAGAGGGTCCCGTGGATCCAGCCGACTGTCCACTCACAGTTGAGTTCAGTGGTTAAAAGTGATTCTCCCTTGGCAAAGCAGGCTCTAGCTTCTTTCTAGTTCCTCCTCTCCTCTCCCTTGCATATACTATATGGGCCCTTCCGGTTCTAAGAAGATCCAAAAACATAGCATTCGTTTTTCATCTTAGCTGCAGGCTAATTGATTATTTCAAATTGATACATAGATAATCTATGCATCTTGTGATATATATATGGCATTAGACTACAATAAGCTCCATTGCTCTCTTAACATAAACAATTATCTCCAACACAGAATGATTATTTTTTTATTAAATTAAAACCTCTAGCGAGGACATGACCACAACTAAGGCACCCCTGCAACACTTTGTCTTGTTTACTTGTTTTGGCTGGCTTCCTCTAGCTAGGAATTATCAAAATCCATTATCCTCTACATCAATCCAAACATTAAAATAACATAGTACGTTGTGTGATTTTCAATTTCTTACAAAAAATAAAATAAATTAAGTAGCTAGGACAGATGAAATGAGTTGATAATACTCTTGAAACAGTTGTATGCAATAAAATGCAATCCTACGTATGCAATAAAAGGAAAGAGAATCAGAGAGAGAGAGAGAGAGAGACCATGCACACACGACTTGAATTAATTGGGAAGGGAAGAATGAAAAGGAAGTGGTGGGTGGGAAAATCACCTTTTCCAAGGAAAGAAAATCCAAACAAAGTTACCTGTAAAACCCAGGTAGCTTTGGCTGTATCTATGGAGCTGTATGTTACCTAAAAGCCGCTGCTGCCGCCTTCTCTACCACCTTTCTTTCTCCTGAAGAATCTTCTTCTGTCTCTGTCTTTCTTCCTCCTCCACAACCCCTTTAAACCCCACACCCCCCCCCCCTCTCCCTCTACGTGCTATTCTTTGCTTGCAATCAAAGCCTGAAACAATATTCATACAGATACCACACATACAGGGAGAGAAAGAGAGAGGTAGATTAATGGTTGATCTCCCAGTTATTTTCTCATCTTCCAGTCTTGTGTCATATCTTCTCTTCAAGCACTGTAAGTGTCTAAATATCTCTGTGATTGAATGTTGGTTTATAAGCTTCCATATTATTACAATTATCTAATACAATCAAGAATCAATCAACTTTTCTTGAACATCATTATATATCTAAGTCTAGTCTTTGAAATTATGGAGCTGCTTAAGAAAAAAAGTTTCTATATTTCGTTAATCAGTTAAGTGTTTATAGATGATAGTAATTAATTGAGATCACAAGGTATGTATATATGGCATTGATGCAAGGCATTTATGAGATTGTGTACTAATTTTTTGCAGGTTAAGATGCTCGAGACTGCTTACTACTAGCTAGAGCTAGCTACTCGGTCTGAAAGAATGGTCTGCCTGGCTCCCTGAATGCCATCTAGGAAGCTTGTCAAAGAGTGTTGGCAACCTCTCTAACTGGCATGAGGGGAGTCACGCAGGCCCAACAACAGCTTACTGCTACCCAATATTGAATTCATGAGGTACAGCACCACTACCGCCAAGTAAATTCCTTATAACATAATATAATTGCCTCTGCAGCAGCTAGCACTGCTACTAGCTACTTACTGAATGAGCCTAACCTCTCAAGGAATGGTATTGTGAATCATGTACTATACATTCATGAATGAGGTAAAATTAGATACCATTAATTTCTAATTAAGTTATTTAAAGAAAACTGAGCTTTTTAGCCATTTTATCAGAGATTGATATCAACATCCTGATTTCCTTTCAAGTTAGTGATAGCTATCAGCTACTGTCTTTAATGCCATATCTGAACAGCAAGTACAGCAGTAACAGTATCGTTCTAGCTAGCATACAATGAAGTTCTTTTAATTAGTTTGAATCTGTATGATAAAGTATGATCAAGTCAATGACTTGTTTGAAGCCCTAAATTAATTAGAGAATTGATAGAGAGGTGAATTATTCTGATCACATATTTACACATAACATCTCTTAAAAGCAATTTTGGCTTGTTATACAATGTTCTGGTGGCACTTTCAGAGATTTGTGGCTTGGAAGAAGCCATATAATGAAGGGCACTTCTTGTGGGCCAATCTACTAGAGCAGACCATTCAAATCTCGACAACCATTGAAAGAGATTGATATCCACACCTGTGTTCTTACTGATGATTAGGAGCTTTCTTTAATACAATTGTCTGTTTCAGTAATGCCAGTACTCTTCAACCTTCTTATAATATTTAAGCCATCAAAGCTTCAATTTCATGGCTTTTGAGGAGCAATATATTCCTTTATTTTCTTTTAACAAACTGGTAAGCTTCTAAAACTGTAGCAACTTCTTGTCTGAGTCTAGTACAGTACAGTACTTCTGTCGTTGTTGCACTTCAATTTTAAACTACTAAAAGTCGAGTCCAGATTGCGTTGCCAAATTTGACTTGGCAAGACACAAGACAGTGACCAAACTTGAAGCATCGTCCAAGACCAAACTTCAAAATATGGAATCAATCAACAGTATTGTCTCACACAGTATATAGATGTAGCCCACACATACATTAATTTACATAATTCATTCATCAATTTATAAGCATGGTCTCAAAATCCTGCCCCCAAGTTTTCCTCTAGAATTCTATGACCAAACTTGAAGCATCGTCCAAGACTAAACTTCAAAATATGGAATCAATCAACAGTATTGTCTCACACAGTATATAGATGTAGCCCACACATACATTAATTTACATAATTCATTCATCAATTTATAAGCATGGTCTCAAAATCCTGCCCCCAAGTTTTCCTCTAGAATTCTATATATATATATATATGCAGCCACGTACGGTGGTTTTCGAGGGCTCCTCTGTAGTCGTATGTCAGAACAGAAATTTTCAAATCTTTCTTTCTTTGTTTTGGTTGCTTTAGATGAATTGAGACAGTGAATATTTTCCACCCAGGGAAATGGCCAAGAAAGACCTTTTGATTTCCTTCGAAGTCTCATGCACGTGGGAAGCTACCTTTGAACTCGATGCACATACAGTATTTACTTCATCAGCTATATGTGCAGCCTACACGTTTCTTACAGGTTCCCAGGAAGCAAGGAAGTCAATGATCAAGTCTTCTACCATGAAGGGACATGCATGTTGAATTTCATCCTTTCAATGTACAAATTTGAACTTGAAGCTTTCTAGGAAAAACTAATTCCAAGTCTTAATTGTTTTGACATTCGGATGGAGACATTTAGCAGTAAATCAACAATTCGATGAATAGTAGAGAGAGATTGGAACGATTTGGATAGGTGATTGATGATAACATTGGAGCAAACAGTATCGTAGGAAGACCAAATCAAAATGATAAATGAGCGTCCATACATTGAGAAGAAGGCGTCAAGCAGTCACATGGACATGCATGATCGATTTGTATTTGATGTTTAAGGTAGACCTCCCCTTTCTGTGACATTTTTACGTGCCCTTTCTAAATATTGTTCTACGTCTTATATATGTATATATAAACTTGTATATGAAGTTTGAAAATGGACAGCAAAATAATCACCTCCCTCTTCCTCTCTCTCTCCCTCCCTCTATACGTATATATAGGTTTATCATAACTCATAGAGACCAAGCTTTGAATTATTTCTTCGCAATTTGGAATTTCTTAATTTGTTCTATCCATAACAAGGAGTGTGATCAGAAGATGACGAAGGTAAATTTGGCAGTAGAATTGATATATATATATATATATATATATATATATATATATATAGAATTAATTTATGATGTATTTTCTTCTTCCTTCTGTTTTTCAATTTTCTTGTTGGGTACGTACTTTTGCAGCAAAAAATAGTGCTCAAGGTACAGATGAATTGCGAGAAATGCAGGACTAAGGCACTCAAGGTTGTGGCAGATGCGGATGGTAACTAAGTGACTAAGTACTGTTGAATTGCTTCCAAATTAAAGGGCAAATTTTTTATTTTTTCTTCTTAATTTTGCTTTCTCTGGGAACATGCATGTGAATGTCAAATATTAATTACTGTTGCATGCAGGTGTGAGTTTTATGGGATTAGAAGGTGAGAAGAAAGAAGATATTGTGATGGTGATTGGAGAAGGAGTTGATGCTGCCAAGTTAGCCAGCAGCTTAAGGAAGAAAGTTGGGCATACTGACATTGTCTCAGTGTTGCAGTATTAGTGGATAAGAAGTAGACAAGGCCCCCTTCCAATCTTGTTTGTTTGTGGTTTAGCCTTCTCCAAAGAAGATTGCTAATCTCTGTTTTATTGGATCTTGTATGGTGTCGAGAGTACTTGTGATATATTATTATAGAGTTAACATTGATAAGTTACAAACAGTAGAATATTACTAAATCAAAAGGGCTAAAACGTAGTTAAAGCTATTGGATTCTGATCCCACCTTATGTCCTTGTGATCGAGAGAGGAATCACTAGAAATGAATATCATGGAAAATCTTGGCTCTAAGAATTTGGTTGCCTGGGGAGGTAGGTAGCTAAGGTAGAGTAACACCCCTTTCATCACACATGCTTCCATAACACAATGTTGGAGATCATCATCATCATCTTTCAAGACTGATCAACGGAGTGAAGGTGGATGTACTATGTATGTCCTATCCTGTCCGGTCTTATTGCTCGATCCTGCCATAAAACATCTGTGTCTTCTCTTATAAATTGTTCAGAGACCATTCATTTCATTCTTGCATGTTTTATGGTTAATTAATCGGCAGCATGTGATCATTTTCGTGGTTCAGATGAACTGTGGGAAAAACAGGGTAGTCAAGGCTCGCACTGTTGTGGCAAAAGCCCTTTTGGTTTGGAAAAACAAGGAGTGAACTCTTCAGCATTACAAGGAGATGACAGAATTGTGGTGAGAGGAGATGGAATTGATGCAGCCCATTTGACATACTGCTTGAGGAGAAAAGTGAGGCATACTGATATTATCAGCATCTAAGCCCATGGAGGAGTAGAAACATGTCAATGCTACCAACAAATGGCCATGTGTGTGTGTGTGTGTAGCTCTGACCTCTATTAATCTCTAAGCCTTTTATCTGGAGAAGCTTCAAAATGTTAAATATAGAAGATCAGTAACAGTAATTAATTTTCCCCAGCAAGCCTTTCCTTTTCTTTTCAACCATGTACTAGTTAGTGTCTCTACCAATCTTTAACAGCAACGAAAAAGAGTAAATTTGTTTCTGATTAACCAAGATTATATTGATATATCTTTACTAAAATGATCAGTTGAAGAAAGATTTACTAGTCTAAATTTTTTTGAAAATAGTTACATTTTAGTAAAGACGTGCTAGGCTTAGCAATGCGCCAAGCCTTAGGCATGTTGCGTAAGACCCCAACATGATTGGGTTTAGTTTCTCTAGTGCTATATGCATCAATCTCTAATGGATGAACTTGGTCTCTCCAGTGCTATATTTACCCCTCTCCATGAGATGAACTTTGTTTCTCCAGTACTATATGCTTCAATCTTTAAGGGATGGACTTAGTCTCTGCAATACTACATACACCGCTCTTCATGAGATGGACTTAGTCTCTCTAGTATTATATGTACCAATCTCTAAGGGATGATTTTGGTCTTCCTAATGCTATATGCATCAATCTTCAAGAAATAGATATAGTCTTCCTAGTGCTATATGCACCACTCTTCATGAAATGAACTTGGTCTTCTTAGTGCTATATATATAGACCAATCTTTAAGGGATAAATGTAGTCTCTTCAGTGCTATATGCACCGCTCTCCATTGAATGAACTTGGTCTTCCCATTGCTATATGCATCAATCTCCGAGAGATAGATGTAGTCTCCCCGATGCTATATGCATCGCTCTCCATGTGATGAACTTAGTGTCCCCATTGCTATATGCATCAATCATTAAGGGATAGTTGTAGTTTTTCCAATGCTATATGTCTCACTCTTCAAGAGAGGGACTTGGTCTCCCTAGTATAAATAACAACATCATCTAATAACTACTCTTCGGTTTTTGTTTTTTTTTTGGGGGATGGGGGCTCTTATACTCCATAAAAAAAATCATGATGACCACTCTTTAATGAAGGGTTTTTAAGTTCTATGACAATACTGGAAAAGTTAAGTTCCCACTCTTCAAAGAACCTATAATCACTTAAAAATTTGTAAATATAGATTTATCATCTTTGGATTCCACACAACCATTTAGGAGTTTTTATAAATGATGAACATGATATCTTTAATCTCTTACAATTTTTTTAAGTATAGATTCATGGTATTTTACTTATAAAAGAATTTATTTTAGTCCAGAAATATATTGTTTCGCATCTTTTCCGACTTACACATCTTTTTTATAAAAATAGAACTCATCACTCTACCCGAACTGAGAAGTTAATTAAAGTTGACATATTATTATATTGCAAAGACTGGAGGCTACTGATGAATCAAGATTTTATTAATATATCTTTACCAAAAAAGTTAGTTCAATAAAGACTCACGAGTCTAAATTTTCAGGAAAACAAGCATGCCTTAATGAAGATGCACTAAGTTTAGCAATGTGCCAAGCCTCGAGAATGCCGAGTTTGGTGCTAACCAGACCTAAACGCCATTGGGCTTGGCAATATGCCAAGACATAGGCACACCTAAAAGAATGTGCATCCTCCCCTAGCATGCCCAAGAAAATGAGGTAATATGAGTCCGACGAATATGTCAGACTCAAGAGATTCTTGGACTTCGTATTTAGCCAAGTCCAATATAACGTGGGTCTTACAAAAATATTAGACCCAAAACACTTGAACTTGGCAATCCGACAAGTCCAAGGTAACACCCATTCTTCTTTAGCAAGCCCAAGTGAATGACATTAATCCTTTTTTGGGTATGTCAATAAAGATGACTCTTTTTTTTTTTAGTCTAGCCTAAAAGAAAAACATCTTTATAAAAAATATTATTAATTTTTTTTCTAAATAAAATTATCCATTTCAAAAATTCTATTCCTAATCTACTCAGGAATTTTCAAAATAGTTCCCAATTCCATGCACAATAGTCACATTTTAATAAAGATGAATTTTGCTCTATTTATTTTGGTGATTTTAAAGTATTTTTAAAAAAAATTAAAATTTTTTAATTTTTTATTTTAAATTAATATATTTTTTAATGTTTGTAAATGATTTTAATATACTGATATTAAAAATAATTTTTAAAAAATAAAAAAATATTATTTTAATATATTTATAAATAAATAATAATTTAAAAAAATAACCGATTTACTTCTACCGACCTTAATCTTGATTGGTTGGGGATTAAATAGTAATCAATCAATGTCAAGGTCGCCATGGCATCACAACTAGTACTTACCACAGGCTTCCATCCGTGTCGCCAAAAACTGTATCAGAGCCATCACAACCTCCACGTGTACTGACCTAACTCTTCAATTCAGCTTCATCTCCACGCTCTTCCACCAAACCACCGCCACTGCTGCCACTCCCACAACCACCGCTACAAAAAAAAAAAAAAAAAATGGCCCTTTCATCACCAGAAGCCACCAATCTAAACACTGCAAAAATCCCAGAAAACCCCTCCTCCCCATGCTCCATACACCTCCAAAAACTGCCTCACTTAACAGACTATCTTCCAAACCTTAAACCACTACCAAACCCTTTGGAGAAGAATACTTTATATCACCCACCAGCAGGCTTTTACATCAATCAATCTGAAGTAGTCCTTGGCAAGATCATCGTAGACTTGTCTGCTGACAGTGAAGCTGTGAGTTCCCACTCACCCCAAGTGGCTTACAACAGAGCTGGTCCGCGCTGGCAAGTCTTTTTTGAGCCAAAAGATATCAAAGCTGCCATTGTTACATGTGGGGGACTGTGTCCTGGCATGAATACAGTGATCAGGGAACTTGTTGTTGGGCTGTGGGAGATGTATGGAGTGCGTCAGATTTATGGGGTGACGGCTGGTTATAGAGGGTTTTATTCTAGAGACCCTATTGAGCTTAATCCAAAGCTTGTGCATAATTGGCACAAATTGGGTGGTACAGCTCTTGAGACCTCCAGAGGTGGTTTTGATCTTAATAAAATTGTGGATGCCATTGAACATCACGGTTTTAATCAGGTTATTTCTCTAAATTGTGGCTCCATGTTATAATTTTCTTTGCTAAAGGTTTACTTTTTCGATGCTGTGATCATGATCAAGTTGGCTACTCTTTGGTACGCTTAATTGGTACCTTCCAATAATAGAGTTACTTGATTCGGTAGGAAATCTTCTGAATTAGAAATTAGAGCATATGTGCTACATCACATGCTTTCATTCCACAAGCTAATTCATGATTGAGTCCATTATGGATCATTGATGTGTTGTTACCTTGCCCCATCAATTCAATTAGTGCAGTAGTTAGGTAGCATTTTGAAAGCCTTTTGAGTTTCATCTTATCTGGCAAAAACTACTTTTGGCTTTGCCTTATGATAGCAAAGTCATTGCCTTTTTGTGGTTTCAAGGGGAAATGATTAGACTTTTACTGCAAATGAACTTGTGAGAGAACAACTATGTGAAAAAGTCTTCAATTGAACCATCTCCATTCTCAAAGCCTGTGCTTTTTGGTTGATGTTGTTATTATCTGAAAACAATATCCATTTTAGGGTTGGAGAGGAGCAATGCATGATCCTTTCTCCAAAAGTCCATAAAAAATGTAATGGTCTGTGCATAACCTGGAGAAAGTTTCATAAAGTGTCCCAAGAATTGTAAATGTTTGCTTAGTTTGATTGACACCTGACACCCAAAGCTTGATGAGAAATTCTTGAAATTTCATTGAATGGAACATAAAAAACTTCAGCCTTTAGTAGGTTTATGGAAATTGACAGTCTTGTTCAACAAATCAATTGAACATTGTTTGATGCCTCTCATTTAATGAGTCTTGACAAAATCAAAAGAGTGATATGTATTGGTCATGTAAGTGAGTTCTTGAAAAAGAAATCATAAATTAGTGAATTGTCCTCTTTGTTGTCCAGAGAGATGGGTCTTTTTCTCTGTTCTGTCTGTTGAAAAGCTAGATGGCTTCTTCGTTAGCAACTTGCATTATGACTTATTCTTTAATTCTTGTTTATTACCATATTGTGCTTAAGAAATGATGCTAGTCAGGGTCTTCCCTTTCTTCATTATTTCATTTGCTTATGGATAGGTGTATATAATTGGAGGAGATGGAACAATGCGTGGAGCTGTGAACATATTCAATGAAATTCAACGTCGAAAACTAAATATTGCAGTTGCTGGAATTCCCAAAACAGTTGACAATGATATTGGCATCATTGATAGATCATTTGGATTTCAGACAGCAGTCGAGATGGCCCAGCAAGCAATCAATGCAGCTCATATTGAGGCTGAGAGTGCAGTTAATGGTATTGGCCTGGTGAAGTTAATGGGTCGAAGCACAGGTCACATAGCCCTCCATGCCACATTGAGCAGCCGTGATGTGGATTGCTGTTTAATTCCTGAAATCGATTTTTACTTGGAAGGAGAAGGAGGATTGTTGGAGTTTCTGGAGAAACGACTGAAAGAGAACGGACATGCAGTCCTAGTTGTTGCCGAGGGAGCTGGGCAGGATATGATACCAAGAACAGAGGCCCAAAAAGAAGAGAGGGATGAGTCCGGCAACCTAGTGTTCTTAGACTTTGGTGCGTGGTTAAAGTCAGAGCTTAAGAACTGGTGGACAAGAGACCATGCAAACGAGTTGTTCACAGTGAAGTACATAGATCCCACGTACATGATCAGGGCAGTGCCTGCAAATGCTACAGATAACTTGTATTGCACTCTTGTAGCATACTCGGCAATTCACGGTGTAATGGCAGGATACACTGGATTTGTCTCTGGTCTTATCAATGGAAATTATGCATATATCCCAGTGGAAGAGGTTGCTCATGCTAGGAATGAAGTTAACACAAAAGACCATAAATGGGCATGGGTGAGATCTGTTACCAATCAGCCTGATTTTGTCAAGCCCTAAACGTCATTCAAGTGTATGCTAATAAAATCACTCTCTACTCTGTTTTCTAGTAAAATCCGAGTTCATTCCCTAAACATTGCTCGTCCGTGCATGCTTGCATGGTTTGGTCAGGAATTAATGGTGTTTTATTATTATTATTATTTTGTTGTGTGTGTGTGTGTAAAAGCTATTTAATTTGCTGAAGTTTTGGCGCTGATATATAGATTTCACTAATTTAATCATTGAAACATCACCTTTTTTATTTTTCAGGAAAGGTAATCACTTCTCTATTTGCTTTTATTAATCTTTGGAAAACGTCAATGTAATCACCAAGTGAACTGGCTATGAGCTTACATGCAGCTTGAAACAAGCTTCTATTGTTCCACATATACATGGAGGTGCCCAGTCGAAACTCATTAATCCATCAAGAAGGGCCAAGAAAAAGGAAGGGTCCTTGAAAGAAAATGAAAGGGTTAATTTCAGACAAACCCACCTGTTCGTCTATCACACAAACCCGCGCTTTACAGCTGAGACCCTATGTTCTGTATGCTAATAAAACTTGAGTTCACTTGCATGTTGACATGTTGATGGTGAGAGATGTTAGCGGGCATGAATATTTCACTAATGCTCACTGGAAAAACGAACCTGAAATGCTTAAACCCCCCCCCCCCCCCCCCCCCCCCCCCCCCAAAGTAACTGGCTCTGTCATGGCTGGTGTGAGCTTTCCTTATTTGCTTGTTTGTGGACGGTCATATGGTCCCACTTTGTTGAACCAATTGGGACTTTGCCAACCAAGTTGAGATAATGGATTTGTTTTTTGTGTGCAAAAGCTATAAGCTAAAGTTACTGCAATGATTTTTCTCTAATTACTGAATTAACTCTTAATTTCCTGACATACAATCATGTTCTCTTTAATCATCGATTGTGGGATTTTGGGGCCATGCATGTCAATCTGCTTTGATGAATCTTTGCAAACCCGCAAAGTCATGTTCGCATTAAGAAGTGATCATCATGTGCAGTGACTAAGAGCTTACACTGAACTCGAATCAAACAAAGCCTTTATTATTCTATATGGAAGTGCCCAATGAAATTCATTCCATTAAGAAGAAGCAAAGAAAGAAAAAGGAAAGGATCCTGGAAAGAAAAAGAAAGGTGTGTTTGATTGTTCTGTACATGGGCAAATTGGGGATGATCTTGCTTTGACACTCTTTTATAAAGAGAGACGAAGAAATTCCTTAATTGGTGCCATATAGACTGTGACTGCGTAAGAATCAAGAATCTCTTATACGTGGCCGGTAGCCCTCTGAAAACAATGTTTCTACTTTCCCGAGTTTGCAAAAAGCTTGAAACTTTAGTGTAGAGATAAAGAAAGGTTCACTTGCCAACTTCCATACAGAGACAACCTCCCCAAAGAGTAGAATCCTGTAGCAGCCAGTTAGCATTTCAACTACTAATCTATACTTTCTAGCTCTCTCTCACATGGCCTTTCAATGGGCATAACAAAGTCTAGGCTTTGAGCCCTTCTGCTTGCATGAAATTGGATGCCCATGATGATAGGGAGAGACAATTTGCAAGTAAGCATGAACCACCTCATGACACGAGGCAGCCGACAACATGAACACAGCCCCTATGATCACCAGTGTCCAAAATCAACATCTGGGACATCAAACCTGGGAGGTGGTCTAGTGGGCAATGGAAAAGTGTGTCCCGAAAGTCGGTTTATTACAATATTAGGCTTCAAGGTCTCAAATGACATCCAACGTCCTTAACCTCATTGTTGTAGATGTTTAATCAGTTAACACACAACTACTATTTCACTCTTCAAAGTCAAAATTTCTTAGGTAAGATGTCCTATCATCACCATATAGCCCTCATTACACTCCATCCATCTCACAATTATCAATAGAGCACTTGAATGTATTTTAATTACAACTTTCTGAGGTGGTCTAGTCATTAAATAAATCTACTTTTTTTTTTTTAACTTCAAATATATAGGGTGATTTGTCTTGATTATAAATTATAAATTATTTATTAATCAATACACTCCATAGATTCCGTACAAGTTCCACTCAAAAACTCTCTCTTGAAAAAACTATATTTATTAATCAATGCAGCAGGAAACAAGAAACAGCTAGGAATCCTTTGCGATCTACATGCATCATCTATAAAGATCTGAGAAACTTCAAAGACCAAATGAAACAAAACACAGCAATGACAAGGAAGTAAACCATCAAAACAACATCTTTGCATGGCAAGTTACCCCAAAATATA